>JAABUQ010000826.1_pt1 | contig 71528 bp, 70 predicted proteins | sample 5560001 | NCBI WGS metagenome assembly JAABUQ01 (sample SAMN10711888, study PRJNA513371) | rock metagenome | isolation source: Antarctica rocks | place: Antarctica: Victoria Land, Finger Mt nord | collected 2015-12-18 | reverse complement strand
GTTTGAACGATGAGTGACGGTGGTATGCCGCGACACGGAACGCTCTGGCACTATTTGAGGGGGCATGTTATGGAGTGTTCCGGATTGTTAGAGCAAGACTCCATGCATTAGATAGAAGTATACTCGTCAATGCGTCGAAGAGTTTGATTAGACACCTGTTGAAGATCGAGAGACAGAGTATGTCTCCCAGCTCAGTTCTCCGGACATGGGGAAGAGAGTCAAGAACGCCGCTGCACCACGAGATGATTATTCCATCAGGATAAACGCACAAGGAAAGAAAATATAGAAGAACATAACGGAGAAAGGACACACAATTTCATTCTCTTCGTGTATGGCCGAGCATTTACAGTCTATTATAGGATACAGACCTCTTCATTGACAAGATAGACCAGCAAAGCACATACAATTTGCTACATGTCTTCGGCCGTCTCCGCTCAATTCGCACCTACGCCTTCTCCCACCGGACAATTAGGCACATTGGCTTGCCAAGCTATCTTTGCATATGCAGGTAGATAGCTGTTCGTCGTAAAAGTTTTGGGAAGGTAATACGACACGTCGGCCGCTGTTTTCATGACACCTGCGGCTGTGAGACCTGCGAGAACGTCCGTAGCGATGTAATCAAGGAATACGAGATCCACCCTCGCAGGCACTGAGTGATCGGCTGGGAAGGAGGCGTTGGCCTGGATGTACTGTGGCTGTGGATAGTTTGGTATCTTGGAGTGGATGGTGTCATCTCCATCAGTACCGAAGTCATCTAGGACGAAATAGTTAGCAAACAGTTATGTCCAAAGCTTGTATAAACATACCTTTGGTGACGTATCCTGGCGTAAGCACTGCGGTTTGGCGGCGATGCAGACCCCGAGTAAGAGGCTGAGAACGCGGTTTCAACAGGTCGTGAGCGTGCTCTACGGTTCCCTCGGGGCAGACTTCACCGGTCATAGGCGTGAAGCTGAAGTCACGATGTCCGAGGTCCCGCCTCTTCTTGTTGTCTGGGGCTGCATTGATGGTGCCCAAAACCTGGCTGGCGTATTCGTACGGGACATTTGGAATGAACTGAAAGGCATCTGTGAAAGGACTGACGATGAAACTGTCATCACTGCTCGGGATTAGCCCTCAAGTGTCATAAAGGGGTGGCAGTACAGATACACGCAGAAAAGGGTCTCGTTTCTTATCCGAAACTCTTAAGAAGAGTAAGTTCTACTTACAACGTGAAGGGGCCTTTAACCAAGTCGAAGCGGACGCTGCCCGTGTTAATGAGAATCAATCTTGGATTTGCAGCCCTTGACTGATTGATCACAGTCGCGGCAAGCGCTGTCGCCAGTAGCGGAAAGATGTTGCCTTCGGCTCCGAAAGGTTTGCAGGACTGGCAGTATGTCGCTGGAGCGCAGCCATACAAAGCCGTCAGATTGAGCTTCTTACGATCGGTAGTGATCAGCTCGGTCACCCTTTCTCCTGAGTGATAATCGAACGTTTTGTCTTGCGACCCAACGGCATGATACGCAAACGTCAAGCGATTGAAGTCGAGGTACCGTCTTTGATAGAGAAGGTTGGAAGTAGAAGTGTTCCCTGTACTATTTCTCGCTGTGGCATTGACGGCCGGCTGCGTAGGATTTGGGACTCCCCGTGGCTTCATGTTGCCATTGAACGTTGAAGAGTTGATGCCGCTCATAGATAGCCAGCCAACAGTCTCACAGTACCGACCAGACTCAAGTCCAGTAGACATGGAATCAAAAATCGCCAAGTCGCGAATATGGCTGTGGCCACCGAATGCTTGAATCGGGGTGGTCGGACGCAAAGATCTGATGGTCTTGTAGAGTATGCCAAAAGTCGAACCGCCTGCAGTTGGTCGGACAGGATTATGACCTATTACCAGAAATAGATCGATGGGCTCAGGATACTGAATGGCATTTAGGAACCAGCTTTCCTTGACAAGATCTGCCGCTTTGATAACCTTGCTGACATTGGAATTTCCAGTGAAGTCGTAAAGAACGCCAAAAGACATGATGCGCAAGCCGTGCGCAGTCGTGAAGTAGCGGAACTTGTTTCCGATGTACTCGAATTGCCCAGTCTTGTTGTTCCGGATCTGAACGTTACTTGTGAGATACCTCTCGCCGTATACTTTGCTGAATTGATTGAACGTTTCATATGCAATGTCGGTAATATAGAGCTCATGGTTGCCTACTCAATCAGCCTGCTTGTCATTTGCAAGGGTATTGACGTAGCTGACCGATTGTCAGAAGATCATAATCGAGATTCTCAAAGATTGGGTTGCTTATTGCGCCATTTGGTGTGGTAGCATCAGACAGCCCATTGCCATCGTGCAGATCGCCTGGCATTGTGTCAGCGGCCGCATGAATTCACATGTAGATTTTGTAAGTGGATAGCGAATTTCTCAATTATACAACTCAAGGAATACGAGAAAGCTATGAGAAGTCTCCCTTCACAGAAAGCGCTCGTATTGCAAAAGTCGTCCAGCGGCTAAGCCGTAAAACATGTCGAGGGAAAGATATGGAACTTTACTCAACGAGAGCTTGATCATACCAGTATCGATCAGAAGAAGATCAACCCCCAGATTGCCTGCCTTATGCTTCATGTGTCGGGTAAAGCTGACAAAATCGCCCCAGTCCGCGCCATAGTTCTGCTCTTTGATGTGACTGTAGCTCGGTCAGGAATGTCCATTAATCGTGTTTTTGTGCACACGTTACCCTTCAAGCCACCCATGAGTATCAGTCGTATGCAGAAAATTAAGTTGTCCCCATGCTAGAGGTCCTCTTGGGGCGACTGTGGCGTTCTGAGCGCCAGGCTGCATACGCCTGACATTACGAACATGTTCTCCTTGACAGTTCTCACAGCCAAGGATAGGGACTGCAGCGACTAGTATCGAGAGCAATGAAGATGCTTTCATGGTCGGCGAATGGAGAGGTGGACCTTGTTCTACTGAAAGAAGGATCGAGATAAGGAAAGCCGTCTATCATATCTAATATACTTGATGAGCAGCGTATACAGACCACTCCAGAAGATACGTATTACCGACTTTGACCAATCCCAAGCTACACGTGCCTGAACTGCAGGTCGACATGCTTCCTCCTTTCGGGTGGGTGCGACTGGAGCACCTGCCTAGAATAGCCCAAGTGGCCGCCACAAACGAAGAGATCTCCATGGGGGTGCGGGAGGCCACCGTCATACCGATGACTTATGCTCTTACTGCCGTAGCATAATCCCCACGTGGCGGAAGCTGCATGATATCTGAGCTCTGAGCTCCGATGTTTCCGCAGAATGGTATGATGGGGTTCTAGCCTCGTGACCCTTTGGCGGGCTCTGCCGCGTAGGACGGCCCGCGATCCGACGTATCTGATAACAAGAACTGCTCAGCCCTATGTAGATGTTGTGCCCACAGGAAGATTGATTTTCTATGCTGTGAACCGCCCCTCACTGCCTGCGAGGTCCAAGCAAGATGGTGAAGAGGAAGCTCGGCGCGTTGGAGAAAGTTGATGCCGATCTGTAAGCAGTCACACCGACTGTATCCTGAAGACCTACTGACCAATGCCAGACCCAACCTGCAGTACAAGATCCGACGAGATCCAAGGTCAGTCAAGGCGGTGCCGCTTCACTCACGAGGTTAACTTTTATAGCTCGTACGAAGCGGATTTCAAATCTCAATACGATCAGTATGAAGCACAACGAGAACTGTTCCTCCAGGCACCTTCATCTGCAACGGACGCCGGCATCGTATCGTTTCGAGACCTTATCGACTTCGTCGCGCATCTCGCTGATTGCTACCCCACATTGACGGCTGCGTTTCCGGATCAGCTCATAGAAACCTTGACGATACATCATCGGGATCTCGAGCCTGAGTTGAGAGAAAAGATCGTTGGAAGCCTTGTGCTATTGCGAAAGAAGGAAATCTTAGATTCATCAAGGTACGCCGCTTGGTTGGAGACTTAGAAAAGGAATAGGCTAATTAGCATCCTCAAGGCTTCTAGAGACGCTCTTCCCTATCCTTACCACGACGCCTAGCAAATCTCTCAGGACCCTCCTCTACCAAAAGATCACCTCCGATCTACGTACATCTAGTGCCAAGCACACCAATCACAAATTGAACCGAACGATACAGACGGTGCTCTATGATCTGCTAGTTTCCGATCGAGAATCCCGCAAAGGTATATGGGCAGTCAAGATTACACGAGAATTATGGAAACGCCAGGTATGGACCGATGCTAAAGCGGTGGGTATCATGAAAGAGGCCAGCCTTGCGGACAACGTCAAGGTTGTCGTCGGTGGGGTAGGCTTCTTCTTAGGCGGTGATCAAGAGAGGGAAGAGATGGAGGACGAGAGCAGTGATGACGACGCTATCGACATGGGTAAACTGAAACACCAAATTGGCATTAACAAGAAATCCAAGAAGAGGGCAAGGGCGATGGAAAACGCCATCTCAACGGTCAAAAAGAAGGAGAAGAAGAAGAAACAACCCCATCCCCTAAACTTCTCTGCTTTCCATCTCTTGCATGATCCTCAGGGGTTCGCTGAAAGCTTGTTCTCGAAGCACCTTCAAAACCCTCGATCCAAGCTTAACCTCGAGCATAAATTGCTCGTTCTTCAATTGGTATCACGTCTCGTTGGTCTACACAAGCTCACCATCTTGCCGCTTTACTCGTACTTCTTGAAGTACTTGAATCCTCGCCAACCCTCGGTCACTTCTTTCCTAGCTTTTCTGGCACAGGCGACCCATAATCTTGTTCCTCCTGAAGACCTTGAGCCTTTGATCCAGAAGATCGCCAATGAATTTGTGTCTGAAGCTGCCGCTGCAGAGGTCGCGTCTGCCGGACTCAATGGCATCCGTGAGATTTGCGTCAGACAGCCGCTTGCGATGAACCCGACCTTGCTCCAAGACCTGGTCATGTATAAAAAGAGCAAGGACAAGGGGGTTATGATGGCGGCCAAGGGTCTCTTGGGGCTTTATCGCGAGGTCGGTGCAGATATGCTCAAAAAGAAAGATCGAGGGAAGGAGGCAGCGATGGGCTTGAGAGCTGGAGACCACAAGGAGCGCCGATTCGGTGAAGAGGCGGTCAGCGGCATTGAAGGTCTAGAATTGCTGGAGAAGTGGAAGGAAGAGGAGCGACAAAAGAAGCGGCTGGAATCGGACTTTGCAGCTGACGCTATAGCCGATGAACCTGAGGTCGATGAGGATAATGAAGATGGTTGGGAGGTCGAGGATGCCGGCTCTGATGACTCTGGCGGTTGGATCAACGTCGATAGCGATAAAGAGATCGATATCAGCGATTCTGACGATGACAAGCCTGCGACAAAGCGAACCAAACGTGAGCCTCTGGTTGCACAGGAAGGAGAAGACAAGGAGAACGAGGCTGAGAAGACAGCAGAACTTGTACTGGAAGCCTCCAACCTTGCGTCGAAGACCATTCTTACTCCGGCCGATTTGGCAAAGCTTCGAGAACTGCAGCTCGAAGCAAGTGTCAACAAGCTTCTGCCCTCCTCTCAGAGGAAACGTATCGCTCAGCAGCAGGCTCAGCTCAATCGCCATGCTGATGATCCTTTAACAGCAGCAGAGATCGAGGGTCTCGCATCTTTGTCGAAGAAAATGAGCAAAGAGGAGAAGGTTGCGCATGCGAAAGAAGGTCAAGTAGGGCGTTCTGAGCACAAGAGTACCCAGGCCATCCGAAGGTCCAAAAAGGAAGCTGAAGGGAAAAGTTCTACCAATAAAGAGAAGGCCAGAAAGAAGAATTTCATGATGACCTTGGGGAAGGCGAAAAGCAAGCAGAAAAGGAGTCTAGTCGATCGGGGGAAGGCCCTAAAAGCGCACGTGGAACGTACCAAGCGAGGAGGGAAACGGGGCAATAAAGGGCACTAATCTGCTAAAGTCGTCTGCCCACCAAAACCCACAACCACATCATCCATTGACGCTTCTACGTGTTTACGGGGGCACAAATCACCATCTCTGACCACTTGAGTAAGTCGTCAATGCGGAGAAGCCTCTTTCTGCGTCTAATCTGAGCTGTAGTAGACTAATTTCCACGGACTAAAGCCGCTTCTCAAGACTCAGTCTACCAAATTGAAAAGCCAAACGCCCAACCATTTACCAAATGTGATTCGTCAATGCGTCTTTTCTCCTTTGCTGAGGGCATACTGAAGCGATTCTAGCCTCCCAAATCAACCATGTGCTACCAATAGATCTTGTATAGCTGCACCCACGTCTGAAGCGAAGTCTGAAGCGAAGTCTGGTTTCTTGAGGACGCAGCAGGGCAGAGTTTGTGCTATTGTCCTTCCTTTCTCGGCAGTCGCTAGCTAGAGATGCGCTGCGAGCGCTGCGTGCCGCCACCCAAGCCGAAGGTTTAAAGCCTGATGCTTGAACGAGAAGACGTGTTTACGTTGGGCGTTGCTTTGGCTTTTCACTGGTGATTGTCAATTATATGCTGTAGCTCATCGATTGACTGGCTTCTGCTTCTTGTGAAAACGCCTTTTCGTTGATATGCCAGCATTGACCATTGCCCGATTACGATGATCGCCCCCGGAAAGGTCAATATCAAATTTCGGCTATCCATTCAGCCCTACAGCGCTTTAGCGCCCACACCGCGCTAGTAAGCGAGCCGAATTCCCAGGGATCTTCAACCACCACCACGACTCCCCACCAGTTATCTCGAAACCCCCAAGAACACTGACTTCGACCACCGCAACCATGTCCGACAACGGCGAAGTCGAGGTCGAGAACCCCAGCGGGTACCAAGTCCTACCCAAGGAGGTCACGCAGGAGATTGGCACCGTCAAGCTCTTCAACAAGTGGTCATACGAGGATGTCGAAGTCCGAGACATCAGCTTGACGTGAGTCCCCGCCTCTCTCACGTCCACAAGCACCATCACCTCCATCCCTCCAACCAGCCGTGCCTCCTCCTCCTCTCTACCGGCCCAGCAGCAGCAGCAGCTTACATACATGCCCCAAAAACAGAGATTACATCCAGATCCGCGCCCCCGTTTACATCTCCCACTCCGCCGGCCGCTACGCCGTGAAGCGCTTCCGCAAAGCCCAATGCCCCATCATCGAGCGCCTGACCAACTCCCTGATGATGAACGGGCGCAACAACGGCAAGAAGCTGATGGCCGTGCGTATCGTGGACCACGCTTTTGAGATCGTACGTCCTCCTATCCCCCATAACCACCATCCTCCCCCCCCCCATCTTTCCTCCCACCACCCAAACCCCAGACGTCTGCCTACCTACCTCTCCTCATAGCTAACACCTTCCCCCCACCCGCCAACAGATCCACATCATGACGGACGCCAACCCCCTCCAAATCGCCGTCGACGCCATCGTCAACTGCGGCCCCCGAGAAGACAGCACGCGCATCGGCTCCGCCGGCACCGTCCGCCGCCAAGCCGTCGACGTCTCCCCCCTGCGCCGCGTCAACCAAGCCATCGCCCTCTTGACAATCGGCGCGAGAGAGGCGGCGTTCAGGAATGTGAAGAGCGTGGCGGAGTGTTTGGCGGAGGAGCTGATTAATGCGGCGAAGGGGAGTAGTAACTCGTATGCGATTAAGAAGAAGGATGAGCTGGAGAGGGTGGCGAAGAGTAATCGGTAGATCGGGGGATGGGAGAGGGGGATATGAGAGATAGTGGTAGGGGAAGACATGCTGCTTGATGATGTGCTGGTACTGAAGATACTGCTGTTGGGATGATGTGCCTACGATTGTTAGTGTGATATGGTGGTGTGTGGGCACGAGTTGCTGTGCTTCTGACGCCGTAGACCTGGCAATGCGCGAAATCTTGATCCAAAATCACTCGTCCATGCTCGCATCAGGCTGTCTCCTCAAAGACTCTCCACAAGCCGACAACTCCCTCTAGCCTCCCTCAAACAAACCCCAGTTACCATAGTCGTATGTATACCCAAGCCTTAGTCACACAGCACCCGACACATTCTCAATTGAAGACACATCATGCATTTCAATGCTAGCTACAGGTATCTCATCCCCCAAATCGCCTGCCTACCATACTCTCAAAAACTTCCCAAAAAGCATCGAAAACGACCATTGGACAGGCATCCCATCATAGCCTCCCAGGTATCGAGTATCCCATTTCCATTCCTCGCCCGTTAATTCCTCCTCTTTTCGCATCGTCTCGCTGGTCTATTGGTCATGAGGTGTGAGTCGTGCTCTTGATAGAAGGATTTCAATGCTAGCTACAGGTATCTCATCCCCCAAATCGGCTCTCTTACTCTCAAAAACATCCCAAAAATCGATCGAAAACGACCAGCGACAGGCATGCCGTTCAATTGACGAAAATATCCCATCATTGCCTCCCAGATCAAGTTATCCCATTTCCTTCCTCGCCCGCTGTTTTTCCTCTTTTCGCATGGTCTCGCTGGTCTATTGGTCATGAGGTGTGCGCTGTATTCTTAAGGAAAGGTCGCTTTTATCGGAATCGAGCCGTGCAGCGCCCCATGACTTCGCCTTGGCAGACGAGCTCGGCGTTGAATTCGGAGCCGTCGAGAGCGAGGAGGATGTCGAAGTAGACGCCTGGGGTGAGTAGATTAGCGCCATAGGTCTTGGGGCAGGAGATCGTGATAGAGTGCTTACGATAGAAGGTGCCCTGCGGTGTGTCCATACGCTCAAAGTCCTTCTCGAGGTTTTTGCGGGAGAGGTCTGATGTCAGGGTGACGACTTCCTTGATGCCTATCGATTGTGTCAGTAATGCGGTTGCGTAGGACATTGGGTGCAAGATCATACGTGGATCCTTGGTATACTCTGGGCAAACATCCTCGTCACAGGCGTACAATATATCCTCATACATCAATGTCGCACCTGGCGCCACCTGTCTGAAGAAGCCCACTTTGACGGGCTCGCCGATCTTGACTCTCTGACCCTTCTGGACGAAGATCTGCCGCGTGTATTTGCATCGATCTTTGCCGTCTAAGCTGGGCACGCGGTACTGTTCGGGATGATGGCCTTCTTTGAAGGGTTGAAGGGTTGCCATGAGGTAGTGACGACGGGCGACACGGGAGGTGATGACTCGCTCGGTGATACCGGCTGTGACGGCGCCTTTGACGATGGCGGCGACGGAGTCCATGGGCCGGACGACTTTTTGTTGGAATTGGGGTGGGACGTGGAGTTTGATTTGCTGGAAGAGGTATTCGGAAGCGCCGAAGCCGCCGACGACGAGGACGTTCTGCAAACATGTTAGCGAAAGCGAGTGGATATGATTGAGAAGCAAACCTGGAGTATTCTGTTCTGTGCTTGGATGGCGATGATCTGGTTGCGGACAAGTTCGAGGATGCGGTTGACGACGGGTTCAAAACATTGCAGGATCTCTTCGTTTGTAAAGGTCATGTAACCTTCTTCGATGCCTGCCTCAGGGAATTCTGCCTCGATACCCACATCGACTGCCCACTTCTGCCCGTTGTTCCGGAAGTCTGCCTTTATTCTGTTCTCAAAGTCCATGATGCATTTGGCGTACACTTTCCCAGCTGTTCTCGAGCCATCAGGTAGCTTCATCTTGCGGATTTTGGCTCTTAGGATGTTACTGAAGTTCCGATTCAGTGCGGTCGAGCCACAGGAGTCTCCGGATCCTGCTGTGCACTCTGCGACAGTGAAGGGCGTCTCCTCCTCGACTTCGTAGGCAATCAGATCGACCGTACCTCCTCCGCAATCGACAATCAAGACCGCATCTCTGATCTTGAGGTTGAGCAGTCCAGTCTTTGAACAGAACATGGCAGCAGCTTCGGGTTCCGTGATCAGCGTTAATCGATTGTCATTCTCATCTCTCAAAAATCCAGCTTGGATCGCCGCAGCTCTTGTTGCTGCTTTTCCGGCATCGTTCCATATAGCAGGGACTGTGAGGAAGTATCGGATATTGCGCTCTTCTCGGTTGAATACCTCACCCAACGTCTTTTGTAATTGGTTTCGCATGGCTTGTCGTAATTTGAAGAGATAGTCGGCCGCAACGTCGATTTCGGATTTACCCGGGGGAAGAGGTGGGAGATTGATAGGATCGATGTAGGTGTTTCCGGAAAGCATAAGCTGGAGTTTGAACCACTCCACCTTTTGCACACCAGGCTTCGGATAACCAGTAGGCGCTAGGGCATCAGCGATATCAGGTCCCCAGCCGACAACTTTTTGGTATTGATCATAATATAGTACGGTAGGAATCTAGACACTGTCAACGCGTGGTCGCTCGAAGCTAGAGAATAGATGCTACCTTTTGTTTTGTCTGGTTGCCTGCACCAGGCCACTCTGTGATAATATCCTCCTTGGCTTCAGTGTTCGTTGCAAAAGCGAAAGCTACCCCAGAGAACGTCGTTCCCTATACACTTTTGTAAGCTTTGGGTTGATTGTGCGAACATCATTCCAGACGTACAAAATCGATGCCAACAATCAATTGCGCTTTGCTCCTTCCTGCGCCTTCGACTTCGACGGCCTGAGGTCCACGCCCGTACGGTGCCAACGTAGGCTGGGGCACCCCACCGTGTATGCCGTTTTGACCGTATCCTCCTCCGTAGCCTGGCGGCTGCACATTGCCGCCGGCGAGAGCGGGATGGCCTTGAGGGTATCCCCCGGTATTGATCGGCGGAGGGTGATGCGCAACCTGCTGCTGCTGAGGAGGCGGAAGCGGACTTTGCGCCCTAGGCGCATTAGGATTGTAGGTGTAGCTTGGAGGCCGGCCGAGGCCGTTGGGCTGTTGATTCATCGGGAGACTGGTGGTGGACGAGGTGCTCCCTGTTGGCGTGTGGAGGACACCGGCAGCGGAGGCGGGCTGAAGATTGGTGGTTGGGGGAGTCGGGGTCTGACTATTTCCGTTACCGTTTCTGCTGGCCTGTCGCTTGGAACCAAAGGAAGCACCGAATTGTTTGAATCGGGAGGTCATGGAGTCGATGGGGATCGCATGAAGGGTGAAGCATTAAACGTCGATGAAGAAATGTTAATGTCACGTCAAAGATAAGGCGACCACGGGCCCGCTGTCGAGGACCAGACCACTGAGGTTTGTTTGGGAGTATGGTGGGGACGTGGGTTCAGGGTGAGACAGTGTCTAGCATAGCTGGGACTTGGGAGGACTATGGAGGACTTGGCTAGCGGATTTGGCGCTCCGTCGGGGTCTGGTCGGCCTGGGCGATGCTGCTCCCAAATTAGAGCGGCTTGGGGAGGTGAAGGCGGAGGCTGTTTGAGATACTTTACGTTGGTAATCACTAGTCACTACCAACTTGACCTGTCCGAGATTGAGATGGAAACGTCGCTGCTGTCCCTTCAGTCTCGCGATGGCAGGGAAGATGGTGGTGGTTCCCTGAACGCTTGCGCACCAACACAATACTGTACGAGGCTCCATGATTCGCTACCAGCCTTGGCAGATGCATGGAGGATTCGCATGATACGTGGGGATATGTGCGAATGCATCTGCAACCCATTGGGGCGCCATTGCTAGGTTTCTTCCCAAACCGTCACTTCTGTCCGCCAAACGTCTTACTACGAAAGACTGCCCCGATGGAGCACTACTGGTATGCTTCACCCAATTGTGGTTGCGGCGAACGGCCTCGATGTTCCTAATTCTGAGGGCTACTCAACGAATATCCTCTTAATGATTATCGAGGTAGCAATTATATGGAATGGATCTCAAGAGTAAAATGCTACTATATTCATTTTGTCTACCAATTATCGTCTACTATCGTACTTCTACTAGTCATTCGTTAAGGAGGTTCAATCTTCTTCACTTCTTCATGATTGCACCTACCCGGAGCCTAGGCTACTCTTCGTTATTCAACGCATCTCTCGCTTTCTGATGCGTCGCGGATTCTGTACTCCGCTATAATGCAGACGACAGATTCTCCCAGGTCACTCCTTGACTGGGAGCGGAAGCTTATATGTATCTTCCCACAGTCGTTACTAGCGTCTCTTCATCCTTCAGGCCGCTCCACAACTACCCTCTGATGGCTTCACGTTTGCGTGAACACACAGAGTCTTTGGCGAGAGAAGTCAATGAAAAGAGAAGGAATAGCGATTACCGCTTCGAATTATAGGAGCCGAGCCTGCAGATACAACATACATCTGACGACTGCTCGTAACGCCATAGCCCAGCCGGTACTCTTACACCAACATGTGTACATAGGTCTAGTCATGAATCATCGCGGACGGCTGTGGGCGCGCTCGCCTCTATGCGCAGCACAGCTTCGTCAGAGAGCGAAGACTGCCAAGAAGGCTGCAGGAAGTGCAATCGAAAAACCACCCTGGACTCCCCGGTCGCCAGCGTTCCTTTCTTGACATCAGTCGCCGACGGCATTGGGATTGCCCTAACACCGCCAGCCGCCGCACACAAGCCTAACGACGTGATCTCAGCCGGCATTTCCGTAGCCGGCGTAGTACTCCAAGGAAGAGAGATGTCTGCATCTGCGCATCTGGTCACGTAACGATGTTGTGTCTCCCCCATCCAGCTATAGTCGGTGGACGTGGTTTAACCCAAAAACATGTACCAGGCCGGACCGTAGCAGGGACAGCATGCCATTACGCTGTCTAGAAGCCCGACGAAGGACGTGCTTGCATCCTCGCATCTAGCACTAATATCTGCAGAATATGTGCAAGCTTGGGCAAGCAATGTGCTGGCTGCTCAAAGGGCCGACCGGTGTGGGTGTGACTGGCCCTCCGCTCAGTGTTTGGGAATCGGAATCTACTCCAACCACCCACACCGGAGGCAACTTATCGAATTGTTCGTCGATGAGCCGCCCTTTCACGTTGTTGTTGCGGCAGTGGTGGTTGTTGTTACTTTTTGACAACTAGACAGTCAAGCGTTTGCCAGAAGCAGTGAGACGAATGCTGACGAAAGCATGTTTGGAGACTCTGGAAGATCGTCTGAGGGTTCCCTATGCGTATGACAGAGACCCAAAGATTTTAGTGCTGAGCAAGTCTGAGGGTTGGTCTCTGTGTAAGTCACTTGAGGATGGAACCAAATGGGTTGCGGTCGGAATCATCTTTCTCTCCACGGCCTTTCGATCATTGATGCCATGGCGCCAGCTGACTACATATTGAATCAGGAGGCTCATCTTCGGAACGCTGTAGGGCTATGAAGATTAGTTCTCTTGCTTGCACGACCATCCAAGTCGGCAGGATCCATTGGCAACTCCGACTGTCACATACAGACAATTCATGATGAAGACTTTTTCCTAGCCACCCAATGCGACAGCCTATACACATTCCTCAACAAGCTCTCCGGATTCTGTATATACCCCACCCCCTCACCCCTAACCTCCTGCATCTCTATCCCAAAGCCCATACTCTCAACCAGCAGCAACACCTCCTCAACCGTCAACTCCACGCTCCCCGGCTCCTCAATCCCCTCCTTATCCCTCTCCTGTCGCCTTGCCTGGCCTTCCGCACCTTCCCCCAGCGCCCTATCCCCGAAATGCCACAGCAAAGGCCCGATATTGATCCACGCCCCACCCTCCTTCAAACAATTCCTGATCACCTCAACATAGCGCACAACATTCGGCGCCGTATCCAAGAAAAACACCGTGACCACTGCATCGAAGACACCCTTGTGCTCCTCATCGCCATACAGCACCACGAAATCCGAGGCCGTCATGCTCATCCGCTCGAACGCATGCGTATCCCCCGACGCACTCGCCTTCGCCAGCTCCGTCGCGGGGTGCACGTCCGGGATGCTCACCGCCTTGAGCTGCTGCGTCCTACTGACCAGATTGTTGAACTCCAACGCAAACGGGAAGAGCTCGAATCGCCGCGCTCGTCGCACGTGGTTGAGTACCCACGCGCTGGCTAGTAGTTGGTGGTAAGATATCTCATTCCCTTCGACCGTATAACCTTGACGGCAGAACTCGAACACTAGCCGTCCGAGGCCAGCGCCTGGTACTAAGATCCTGACATCTCCTCGCTTCGGTGTCTGGCCAAACAGCTTCCCCACATCGCTGAGCACAGGCCCATAACACGCATCCCTCTCACCCGCCCCCTCAGCGCTCCAATCGCGATAAAATTGGTTGACGGTCGTGCGCGCTTTGTTCATATCCTCTGCGCTTGCCGCGCCTCTCCAATCTCGAGTCTCAGAAGGAGAAGCGTGCGGATCCGGCGCAGACGGTGGGGCGTTGTCGAGGCCGAAAGCCGGCAGGCCGTGAGCGAGGATCTCGTCTGCGATGTCGGCGTTGGCGTCGATGGCGTCGTCGACGCGGTCGAGGGTCTGGAGGATGTTGAAGGGTGGCGAGGCGAGGGTTTGCCAGTGGTGGGTTTTGAGGGCGTAGAGGTTTTGGCGGCGGCGGTGGGTGGTGTTGAGGTGGGCGGTGCGGCGGTATTGTCTGTAGGGATGGTTCAGCCGTTGGACCGGTAGATCTAGGTACTGCTAGATGCTTGATCCGTAGGCTGGCAGTTACAGAAGCCTATAACTTCAATGGAGATTGGCGAGATCGACAAGAACAAGATATCAATGTTTGCTAGATATATTCGATTCATTACGTCGCACGAAACACTGTAAGATCGGCCACTATATGCCCCGTCTTGCGATGACTACTATGATCGGATAAACCAACGAACGGAATGCAAAGAGACATGACGATACCAACGAAGCAGGTACCGATATAATGCTTCACGAAAAAGTGGAAAGCGGATCAATCTCGAGACACCAACGAGCCTTCCAAAACCCACATATCTACGGATAGATGATGTTCTGACCTACCATAGAAACAAAGTCCGTTCTATCGAACTCACCGGAAAGAATCCAAAGCACCAAAGAGAACCCTCCTCTCCTCTGGGTCGGCGAGGGGATCATACTCCCCGTTCCATTCTTGTTTCATGGCTGTCACTGTACCGGTCAATATCGAGATCTGAATGGTCCGTCGAGTTGAAAGGACTCAAGATCGAAGTCTTCTGGGGTGGTTCGACATGGAATGTGAATAGGAAGTTTGGTTCTGGTGGTGTCTACGATGCCAAGACCGGCTAGCGATGGTAGGGCTGGAAGAAAGGGGTCATAGTAGCTGGATGGGAAGAGGGAGCTTGAAATGCTGCTTGTGGGGTATGTGTATATTGGCTGATCGCTTGATGATGCAAGGGACCTTACTGAACGAATAACTTTATATAAGAAATGCACTTGCTCCCAGTCTCGGCAGGATGCTGTGGACTATATCTATATCATACTACCAGTATGGAAAGCAGCAGCTCCAAATCACTGCTATCTCCTACTGAAATTCTTTTTCGCACTCCTAATCCCATCCCCTCATCAGAATCCTCAAATCCTCAAACGCAGTCCTCCATTTGCCAACAATCCCATGAAACGTATCCACCAGACCGATAAAGCCAATGATGAGATGATCCTTCCCAGATTCCAGGTTTTTGTATGCATCCTCTGTAAATGCTTGTAAAAGCCATACTTATAAGTCGACCATCGTCGCCCACGTAATCGTGCAATTCCGCTTGGCCGCTGCTAGCCTACCAGGGGTTTCTTGTGGAAGATGGACCTACTTTGCACAAGCGGAGGCAGGAGTCCAATGAATCTGGTTGATGAATGACGGAGCTGGTCGCCGAGTCACAGTGCATTATACTCATCTCGGCCGCCTTTCCCATCAAGCAAGGGAGCGAATCACCCTGAGATCGACACAACTGGAGAAGTTGATATTGATTTGTGAATTGAACCGACCAAGCAGTCTCTCACAGACTGAGAGAAATCGATGCGAGTATGTCCCAGCTTTTAGAAAAAGATAGTCTAAGAGATTGATAGGCATTCACAATGTGAAAGTGATTATCAGCCCTCTGCGGCTGGTCGGTCGACGGCCAGGGTTACTCGAGTTCATATTGTGCCTGTCACTGATATCAAGCTTGACCCGCACCGGCTTCACCTCTGCCATGGCGGCGTACGGACTCGTCGAGTCTGTCCTGCCTACGGTCCACAGCAACGACCTTGGCGCCTTCTCTAACGAGGCGAGAGGCCATGGCCGCTGCGATGCCGGAGGTTGCACCATTCGTGAGAACGTGCTTATATGAGGAAAATGTTCCTGGTCAAAAGTTGCTTTGTTTCATTAAACAAAAAATTTTACGAAAAAGGAGAAGGTCGACGTAGGTATTGAGATTGTAGAAATCAATTGAGCGCCAAACAAAGAGAAAGCAAAGAGACTCCTGTGGTGGGTTTCCTAGAAGAATACAGCTATATGTACCAAGATCATTAGGTCAGTAGTTCGCGACATTTATTAGCTGGTCCACGACCGTAGGATCATCATCGCGCTTTACAGAGCGGACAATTTCGATCCTTGTCGCTACAAACCAGCGGTATTGTATATCACCCATGGTATAGTCTCCTACCCAGAAGAGATCCAATGCGCCCAGAGGGAACGTCTGCCAGCCTTCAAAGAACGTGTCCACGATCTGTCGAAGGCCTGATCTAGCACTGGACGTCCACTGCTGTAAACTCAGATCGTTGGGGAACATGAAATACCAGGATCAAAGAGGTGGTAAAAAGATTCGGAAAGAGCAGAACAAGAGAAGGGTTTTATTTACGAGTTTCCCTCCTATAAGTAAGGTACGAGAAACCATTATCCAACGCATGACGGTCCCCATGCTTTAGGAATAGGCTCTTCTGGCCTGATTACACAGACCTGGAACTACCTCCGAGCCATCCGCATTCTCCAGCAAGAAATCATCCGTAGCCACTGCACCATTACAGTAATGGATGCCTTGCAAAGGAACTCTGCCCTTCGGAGATTTCCGGGGTCGTGACATGCGTCATCGATAGTGTGGCGAAAGACATCTGGGCGCGTGCACCAGAGTAACACCTCTCTGGCGGCGACGCTTCCATGGATAAGCAAGTTGCTGCGCTTCAAGAGTCACGCTCCTACACGCCACTCTTGCTCTCGATACCACCGGGCTGTATGCCAGTTCTTTTGCCTATGGGCTTTCGCTAGGATTTCGCCTCGCCGTGTCATTCTTCATCGCCGTGTCATTCTTCATCGCCGTGTCTAGTTCAATCACACCTGTCCGGACCAGTGATCATCGAACCCCATTACTACCCACCTCCCCGTTCCCCTCCCCTTGCTTCGCTATGATATCGAGAATCCCCGCTACAGCGACCTTCGCGCCCTCCACCTCCTCCTCTACACTCACACCCTGCGGGAATGCGACGCTGCAACCCACACAGGTCGGTTTCCGCGTGCGCTTCGCGATGATTTTCGCGACGCGGGTAGCGAGGTCGAGGGTTGAGGGTTGGCTGTAGAGGGCGGTGCTGACGGGTGGGAAGGTGGGGGTGTGGCGCTGCGGAGCAGGTGCGTTGTTAGTGGGGTGTTGCTAGAATAGAGCGTCCGCCGGTATGATCAAGGCTAGGGTGAGAGCCGTGGGAAGGGGAAGAAGTGAGAGCGTGGATTGAAGGACTGGTACGTACGTTGGGGATGGCGTAGACGAAAGACCCGAGGGCACTGAGAGAGGAGGCGTTGGTAGGGGTGGTGGTGGTCAGGAAGATAAGGTTAGTGGTTGGGAAAGGGGTGAATTGGATGTGGAGGGTTGTGTGGGGGGTGAGAGGAAGAGGGTGGGCAATGGAGATGGGGGTCTGGGGAGGGGGTGCGTTGTTGTTGGCTTGGATTTGGGGCATGGTGGTTGTTGGTGGGCGAAGTGGGTTGGAAATCAAAATGTTGGTTGGACCATATAACCGTCTTGTTAGGGAGAGAAGATTTAGCCTGGTGCTTGAAATTTTACTCAGGAAGAGCCTCTGACGCACTCTGCGATTATCTCACATTGTGGTCTGTGTACATGATACACTCTATGTGCTCGTTCAAGCTGCCTTGAATAACCTCGCTTGCAAGAGAAACAAGTGAAAGGATTATTCACGAGAACTTGAGTTCGCTGGCGGGGAAAAGGGCGGCTGTACCATGACAGCCCCAGGCGAGAGAGATCTCGCGCGCTTGCTGGCAACGCTGACAGTGACAACGAACCCGGAGACGTTCGTTTTTCTAACGTTCCCGTCCTCCGAAGCACCCCCGCCGACGCTGTTCCAGCAGATGTCTTTTCATGAGAAAGAGGGTCTCACAGTCATTACGACTCTCGCTTCGGCGCTGGAGCACGGTATCAAGGACATTACATTTCCTTGTCGGATGATTACGTGCGAGGTGCACAGCTCGCTAGAGGCGGTAGGATTTATGGCGAAGATGACAAACTGTTTGACGAATAGGGCGATTGGGGCAAACTGCGTGGCGGGGTATTTTCATGATCATCTGTTCGTGGAGGAGGGGAGGGTGGAGGATGCTGTGGCGGCGCTGGAGAAGATGGTGAAGGAGACGAGGGGAAAAGAGCCTGAGGGGGTGTCACGATGATAGTGTCACTGCGAGTTTTAGAAAAGGGTGACTCCAATGACGTTTGCGGATTGGTTGGGTATCAATAAGTCGACTTATCCAAGAGGAGGCGCTGAGCAAGCGTACCGGCGCTCATTGTGCTCAGCCTAGGCATATTCTAGTCACGTCCCTGATCAACTCAACAACCGCGAGCTCTCATCCCAGACCTCAAATCAAAATCATGATCGGTACCAAGAGACATAAGACAGCCGTGGCCCGCCCCGGCGTGCCCAAGGAGGTAGAGCCTGATTTGCGCGATCTAATCAGCGTGATATTTTGCGTGTCTGCCAACAGCTGCGCCGAGACTGCTCCGGTTGCCGCAAGCTCATCAAGCTCTTTTCCCATCGTGGCGAGAATGTTTGATGAGCGGCCGGCAGGGCAGAAAACGACTTCGAAGCCTCCGCCGGATGGGATGATGAATGTTGAGGTTTGGTCGTCAAACGCTGGCGAACGTCAATAATCCATGTTCGCCAATGTGACCGATAAGTAAGGCTTACCGTAGCTGTACGCGTCCGGACAGACCTTCTTCGCTTGAGTAGCATAGTAATTCGGCTTACAGGTGGTCGGACTATTGTACATCCCGATACAGCAGTCACTGTCCTTGTTGTGCTTGGCACATGCCGAATAGCAAGGGTCGAACAAGGGTCTCTGAATATTATCGTCAGGGTACGGGTAAATGCCATCGCCAGGCTTCGTTGGCGGATCAAGCTGTAAATCCCACGGACACCAGCCTTGGACGAAAGAATGACTGACGCTTTCCTCGAGTGGAATCGGAAACGAGGCATTAGTACCTAAATTCGCACCTGAAGTGTCGCCCTGAGCTGCCAGCAGCGCGGCGGTACCGATACAGATTGGGTTTGTGAGGTTCGGCGGGATATCAGTGAGTGACTTATTGCCAGACTCGGGGTACAGGGACACGATGCCGAGCGGGATGTTGTAGCCGTCGACGAGGGAGATGTCGTAGAACGTTTGGCCGCTGGATGTTGCGAGAGTGAACTCGGCCAGAGTTGCTGGAGGCGCGCCCTGATGGTGTTTAGATTTCTAGCAGTATGGGTTATGGCATGTGGCGCTTGGCTTACTGCTACTTGGCATTCGACGACGCCGAAACAATCGCCGGTGCTGCACGCAGCTCCTCCACCATTGTTGCCACCGGTGTTGCTTGGACCGGTTCCGGCCGCGTTGAAGCTGCAATTCGTCCTCGGCCAAACCCGTCCTTGCCAATTGTGGCCGACTGTCATATTGCGGGTTTCCCCCACTCCCAATCTGAAGCCGTTCGTCCCTGGGCTCGTTCCAGACTGCGTTGCTACCCCAGCGTACATAGTCTCCTTGCACTGGTTCGACACCACCAGCGGTACGGTGTTTGCGCGCGGTTCGACCCAGGCGGTGGGAAACCTTTTCATGTGATGCAGCGCGCTTGCGGTCGGTAATATCAAAAGAAGCGAGGCGAAGGATAGTAGCTTTGTTGCCAATCCATCCTCTCTTGGGCGAAAACCCTTTCTTCTTCTGGGGAATGGGGGGATAGGCATCGTTTGGATAGGCAGGGTCGAGGATAAGGGGTGGCGGGTTTGAGGCATTGCGCGAATCAGGTGGAAAGCTTGATCGTCGGAGGGAAGGATCTCGAGAGTGTCGTAAAGTCATAAGGTCGTCAAAGAAGGGTATTAAAAATAAAACTCGCTGTCGAGCCTCGAGCGCGTAAGATGAACCGGCATCATTTATGGCGCTTGGAAAACAATGAAAAGCAACGGCGAACAATGCTGTTGATGCATGCGAGAAACAGAGATGAAAGGATTTCTCCCTAAGGTTCAACTGGTGAATGAGGTTGTCGTTGCCTTCCAAACATAAAGAGCGTAGACGAAGCAACAGGACGTCATCACGCCGCGCACGTGATGCCAAGTGAATGAGACTTGGAGCAGGTGCGACCTCCCGTCCATCATAAAATACCCAACTTCCAAGTCATGAGTGCGCTGGAAATCCACGCGGATCTGGACGCTATTCATTGACATTGCGGCAAGTGAAGCACATTGCATGCTGGCGCCAGCGTCGGAGATGATCTCTGCTTCCTGCGAGTACTTCTAGAGTCGTGACTCCTGAGACCTGCTGGCGCTTGTACAGACTTTGCTCCGCGCTACTCAACCTCAATCTGCACTCATTTCTAGAGTACAGTCTTTCGAGGGATTGAGCTCGACCATGTCATCTTGTCTTCTTAGCCGATCTTGGAAACCGTGATGCTTGAAATCCAGGGTCAATCCCGCGATTGATACCCGTAGGAGATTCAGGATCCTGGAAGTTTCGAAAGTGGTCTCGGCAGCCTACAGGTCTCTGCTAGTGAACTTGTGACCACAGGGCACAGACTGCAAAGGCACTTCGTTAGTCCAAATGATTCGCCAAAATCTCTGATCAGTGAGATATCGGCTGCTACCGATCAGGTGTGCCACTGTGTTTTTTCCTTTGGCCCTAATCCTCGGAAGGCGACATCCGAGACAGACTTCTCAGGCCTATTTTCCAGGAGGTCGATGTCATACTCCTTTCTTCTCGATTCCTTGACAAATCCTAGCAAGCTTGCTCTGCTGATCTAGACTTGTGGGTAGGCTAATTTCTCAGGCGCGCTAAAGAAGAGCTCTGGCAGGGGTCTGAGCTCAAGCACATTCCTGGTTGCATCCAACCTGTAATTTACGTTTCATACCTCTCGTTTTACATACAACAAGTCTTCTCTTCTCCCCTACCTCAACTTATTTTACTTTGCAATTCTTTCGCCTTCGCATTTAAGTCAATCGTTTTCTTTCCATCCGCACACTCATTCTTCTACCGAAATCGAACTTACTCAGAATATCTACCTAAGTCACTATGAAGTTCTTCGCTGCCACCTTCGCCCTCGCGGCCCTTGCTACAGCCAGCGCTCAAGTGAGTCCTCACTGCGATTGCAGGCGCAATTGTCGCTGATGAAACTTAGTCCACCGTTCTCGCACCTTGCGGAACAGCGTGCGCGTCAGGTCCCGCACCAGATGTTACAGTGACTCGAAGCAACCCATCGGTTTCTGGAGGCACTCCTTGCCCATCCTTGATCATCAGCAGCATGAGCGCGAACGGCTCCAATCCCACTGCGACGGGCATGACTCCTCATGCCGCGGCTTTCACCGGCGGCGCCAACCACGTCGCAGGACCCGTGGGTATCGCGCTGGCCGTAGCTGTCGCGGGTTTCGCTCTATGAGAATTATTCGTTGGGAATCGTTCAATTTTGGGGTTTGGTGCTTGTTGGACTCAGGCCTTCCCAGAACCCGTTATCTGTCGATGTCAGCTCTTGGACGAGAATACTATCACCTTTATCGCCAGAGTCACGGCTTTGCTACATTTGTAGTCCGTGTACAGCTACTTGTCACTGTTGGGTATTTCAGCCCAACGCCGGCGCCAAGCTCTTGAGCGAATGTACATATTATCCTAATACTATAATCTTGTGCTATTCATACAGCTGTTACACGAGGATGACCCTTTCAAGGAGAGCCTTTTGCGCAGCTTCTGATCAAGCTACTTAGCGAAGCTTGGACAGAATGACTTTCACGGATTTCCGCTCCCACCACAGTGACGCCCCACGAATCGCCATTCCGCACTTCACTGTATTTTACTCATCGAAACATCAATACGGACGCAACAACGGTTCCCTAAGCGCTCCATCCATGGGACACAACAAATCTCCCAGGAATGCAAGTTACACGCTAGTCCGACGGCACAGCGCACTCGCCCGTGGCTCTAACGCCATTGCGCACTTCCACCACATTAGCTCACGGATGTGGCTTGGTCCGCAGTTCGGGAAAAGCCTGGTGTGGTAATGACTGCAGCCAGAAGTGGCCTAGCCGCCATTCCCATTGGTAGAGTAGTGAAGCTTGGTATTCCGTGCTCCCGAAACGGTTTAGATGGGTATCTCACATGCTCATTTCCCTATCTTGCGGCCTGCATTCCAGTTGCAGCTCTGCAAAATTTTGAGAGGTTGGGGGCAACGGATTCGAAGTCATTATGATGCCAGCTCCTTTTCCGTGGAGCTACGTAGGCGCTCGCGATCTCTTTTGTTCAAGCTTCCCCCATCCTTTTCCCAACCTAAATACATCTTCTCCATCCTGTGTCTGAATCATCATCTTTCTTTTTCTTCGCAGCATTATACTATTGAATTTATTCCTTCATCTGATAATCTCGTCAATATGAAATCTACCCTCTTCGCGGCTGCGGCCTTTGTTGCTGCTGCTTCTGCTGCTCCATACAAGAACAAGTGGGCTTTCCTATATCTTTCCCTTTGTGGCAGAACAACCGTCTGACAACTGTCCCAGCTTGATTGCTGTTCGTCAAGCTGCTGCATATGCTCCCTCGGATGCAGATATCCTAAACTATGCCTTGACTCTAGGTAGGTTGCTTCTGCTTTGCATCCTCCGCACTCTTGTGCTAACTCCATCAAAGAACATCTTGAGGACAAATTCTATCGTGAAGGTCTTAACAACTTCAGCTCTTCGGACTTCACGGCTGCTGGCTTCGATGCCTCCGTCCGCACCAAAATCATGCAGGTGTCAGCAGACGAGATGACCCATGTCAGCTTTCTGACTGCTGCTCTCACCAAGGCTGGCGCAACGCCCGTCAAGGAGTGCACCTACAATTTCGGTGTCACGAGCGTCAAGTCGTTCCTCGCGACCGCATCCATCCTTGAGGGTGTCGGTGTCAGCGCATATCTGGGTGCGGCTGCTGATATCATGTCGAAGAATTACCTCACCGCCGCTGGCAGCATTTTGACTGTCGAGTCAAGACACTCCGCGTACATCCGCAACACGATCGGCGAGAGCCCGTTCCCATCGCCATTTGATGTCCCACTTGACTTCAACGAGGTTTATACCTTGGCTGCGCCATTCATCGTCTCATGCCCGAAAGACAACCCTCCCCTGCCCGTCAAGGCTTTCCCAATGCTCATGGCTTCGCCCAACAACCCAAAGAACATCACCACTGGCACCACCGTCACGGTCTTGACCCCGAACTACACGCTCAAGGCTGCGGATGGGTCGAGCCCTGTTTACGCTGCTTTCATCACTGTCACCGGACCCGTCTTCTCCAAGTAGGTGTCCTGTATCAGTATGAATAACCAACTCTGTCTGACATTCTGCGCAGGGCGACTGCTGTCGATGGTGGCTTCTCCTTCAAGGTCCCAACAGCTCCTGATGGCACCGCACCCATTGCAGGCCAGAGCTACGTCGTACTCACTGGTTGCAACACGACCGTCACTGATGACACTGTCGCCGCTGGACCCGCCATTTTTGAGGTATTCATGAACCCATCATTCCAGACTCATGAACTCGGCTAACAAGCGCACTCTAGATTACCAATGCCGCCGGCATGCTATAAGTACGACTACTCAACGATTGTGCGTGCACGAGGGTAGGCCAGGGGTCTAGTAAGCTGAAGTTCAAACTGTATATAGTCTGCATTGGTGCTGGCGCGTTCACCACCAGCCACTGTATTAGCAGTGCCGCGCTCTTTTTTATCCCAGGCTGAGCGGAAATGGTAATCTTAATCTGTCTAATAGACCAAGAATTCAATCACATTCAATGCACTCAGAAGTTTGTTGCAAATTGTGTGACTGACCTTTTGTCTCCCGCTGCACCTACTGCCTGAAGATATGTTTTGGCTATGACTTGAGGATATTCACAGGAACCCTGCTCAAACCCTACATTGTCTGATTTTCGACAAGTATTGGTCTGATTCGTAGACCACCCTCTGATTTCTCCTGTGGCAGGGTGCATTTATCACCTTGTGGTTCACCGAGTTGCATACAGTGACAGTCCTTTCCTCGAACCCTTCTGCTAAGCCTTCTTATTGTCCAAGACCCATGCTTTAATCATTCATCTCAAAGATGAGTCTCCATTGGGTTTTCAGCCTTTCCTAGAGCCATCCATTCGTATTCCATCACATGGCAAGACACGGATGTGATAGACCAAAATTTCAAGGTATGACAAGCCCGAGTGTGGCAGGAAATGTCTACGAAGCACCAAGCACTGAGCAATTAAGATATGTGGATTTGGAGATTCTACATCCGAAGGCTTAGCAGCTCCACGATGCAAGATAGGTGGGGATTTTGCCCTTCCGTCCAAAAAATTCAGAAGATTAGATATAACGAAAGTAACAGCTCAACATCTTCACAGTTCCTGAGAAGCGATCTCTGATAAACTTGTGTACATTAATTCGAGGATGATGCTTGCAAGGATTTCTGAAGTATAATCTACCCGCTACCAGCTGACACACGAGGAGATTGTGACACATTAAAGTAATATTATGATGACATTCAGCTAGCATTGTGCTCACCTAATAATGTATGGACCGTCAGTATCTAAGTCTACATCAATTAGTACTATCGTGTGTCGCCACTGTTTATGGCAGTGCTCGAGATCGCTTAAAGGATACGAACTGCGGCGGCTAAATCACGGATAATTGGGGCAAGATATGTTACCACCTGCCTTGCGGTAGAGTAAAACAGATTGAGCATCGTCGTCTGGACTTCGTAAGGCTTTACCCATGCTGTGGCAGTCGGCGATCGGTTCTCTGTCGAGAGCGAACACTGGCCACATTTTGCAACCAGGTCACATGACGACTTCCTTTGCGACCCCTTATAGCCGCCTGGCCGTTTCATGCACAGCTGCTGCGCTAAGCCGCCAATCACTATTCAGCTGCACTTCAGCCTCCCAGTTGCGACCAATCATCCTATGTCCTAACACGCTCCCACCATGGTGACAATGTCAGCCTCGTTCGACCGCATTGTTGCATCCGCCGTTGGACAGCATCCAAGTCCTCCGCCCCGCCAGTCCCACAGGTTCGCTACAAAGTTCCTTCCTAGCGTTGAGCAGATGCATGCCCTGCCAGGAAAAGAAGAGGAGCGCAGAGCCCCATCTCTAGGCTTAGGCCCCCCGCGCCGTACGAAGGATTAGGATTAATCTTCCCTACTGCCTAACACCCATCCACCTCTCATACATGAGTTTCCCGACTTGATTTCACGTTACAGGAACTCGGCTTCAAGTTAGTGCTGAGTGCGCTGCTCGCGCGATCCATTGACCGTTGGTTCTCGCCGCCCACTTTCCTCGAAGCGGACTGCTTGCGCTATCAAACAACCTCAAGATGCGGAGTCCACTGAGAAGTCCGTTGCGCAGTCCAACTCGCAGTCCCACTCCAAGCTCTATACCACTACCCAAGTGGAGGCCACGACGAACACTCATCGATCTATACAACGAGAGGGACCGCACACAATGGTGGTGGAAGATATCAGCTGTCACGTCTGCCTTTGCAATCATGTTAGGGTACGATATTGGTGTAGGATATCTATTAGTCTCAGAAGCTCACGATGTCTCAGATTTCTGGTTGTTCCGTCCGCGTTTATCAAGAACACCGATCTCACCGTCAAGCCAACATCCGCGGCTATCGTGGGCGGAACTTTCGTGGTTCTTGGGTATATAATTTCCGCGACTCTGTGCTTCATTTGCAAAAGCTGGCTATTCCGGCTCGATTGTATACTCGGGTAATTTGTCCCTCCCTGACGTTAAACTCGAAATCGCTGACCGATTTTTCTTCCCTAGACCTTGTCTCTCGTCCTGCATCTTCGGTCTCTTCAATATCATTTATAATATCAATATTCAACCCACTTCGGTACCTCGCTGGAACGCTTCCTCTATCGTCGCCATAATACTCGCTACAGTATCTACACTTATATATCTTACATTTGCTTTAATCACTTACCGCAGTATTCACGCGGTTCGCTCTCGAGACGCGATGCACCGGCATAATACCGATGGAGAAGCACTTCTACCCGAAGATGAGATGCAAAGGCAGCAATTGTTGAGACTGCTTCTACATAGGGACGGTAAGAAAGTGAGCTCCGAAGCCAGCCGAAGCACATACCGAATAGACCTGCCCGACACACTCAGAAGGGTTACCACACATCTATCGGCTCCGCAGCACGTGTATGGTTTCGATACTCGCCCAAGCAGGAGCAGAAGCGCGCCCATAGAGCCTTTCCAGGATCGTGCGGGAAATCAAACATCACCTGAGCCACCGACAGTCCATATACAAGCGCCGACGCTGACACCCACTAACACATTCCCTCAAGTCCAATACACGCAAAATACTTTCCCAGCTTCAAACGACTACGAACCAAACTCCAACCAATACCCCCAGAACACCTTCCCACCTACGAATACATATCAAACAAATCAGGATGACTACCCTCACAGTCCCCTCTCACCTGCGAATGGCTACGAATCACATCAAAATGACCTCGGTATTGAAGGCTTAGTCAACACGCATTCACGAACTCCAAGTTTACCAAAGGAGAAACAAGAACAACTGACTCGACAGCTCTCGGCACGGCATCCTGCTGAGCGGGCCAGTTATCATATCGTCGATCCGCCGGTCCCGCAGGTTGCTTCGTACTTCACGCCGCAATCGGTAGAAGAGCTGAATAGACTTAGCAGGGAAAGCAGGCGGGCCGAAATCGAGCTCGAGGATCGCGGGAGGGACAAGAAAAGGCGAGCAGATGCTGAGATAGACGGTGTGGAGTTTACACCGAGGATCAACAGGGTTGCCACCGATGGCTGGGGAAGACCATGAAGCAATCGTTGACGGCAATACCAAATACTGCCTCAGGACCGCCGTGTTTCCTATTCTAACGGTCAGCTCAATCCGTCACTCAAGTGATCGACGAATTAGATACCCTCGAATATTTGGCGGCCGCCATCGCCGAACGCGGAAGTGTGTCATCTCAGCCGCCAAAGCGAACATCGTAGACTCGGTACCACCAAGCACCAAGCATTTCCTTAGACGGTTTGCGGGCTACCATGCGACGGGATATCAGAGCGCACCTGCAGCACGGTTGGCCTCTGGAAAATTGGACGTAAATCTGTCCTGGGCCCTAAAGTTCGGTTCATGGCTTTGGCCGAAGTAAGGCATTGAAGACCGGTTATCTCGGAATTTGGGTATAGCGGACAGGGTTTTCACGGATGAGCATTTGGATGGATGTGTGGGGATACCAGCTTTGGTTAGAGGGTAGGACCCTAATAGCATTGGACATACAATTAAATAGGAATGTTGCCATTAGGCTACATATAGGCAGTGTACGATTTAATACAATCAACACATACACGACCGATGTCACAGCGATTAGTATCTGAGGCGTTCTGCAACGATGCGATAAAATAAAAACTCGCAAGTTCTAGTGATAAGTACCTATGCATACATACAATGATACTGCTTATACAAAGTGATGGATCACTATATCAAACGTTCTCTAACCAAGATCACAACTTACTATCCCCCCCCCTCTCATCCTGCACCAATCTTGAAATCCCTAAGTACAAACACACGTCAGCATCTACGCTCCCCCCTCAAGATCGGCAACCAAACTCCACAAACAAACGAACAAACTCACCTCCTGCACACAACTCGCCAGCAGCCTCCCCTCCTTATCCCATATCCGCTGCAGCACCAGCCCCCTCCCCTCCCCCGCCCACGGACTCTCCATCTCGCTAAACAACCACTCGTCCGCCACGACGTCACGCGGGCGGTGGAAGTATATGGTGTGGTCTAGGGATACCATCATGCCGATCTGTCGTTTCTCTTGGTGCTTCTCATCGTTCTCGGCGGCTGTTGGGTGGTTGATGTGGGAGGCGTTGGTTTGCAGTTCCGCTGCTGTGGGATCTGGGTGGGTGGTTGTGGGGGTAGGAGGGGGTTTCCCAAAAGGCCAGAGATTGTGCACACGGCTTACGGTGCCGATGAACCAGCTGTCGGACATGTATGCCAAGGCTGAGAGATGCGCCTGCGGACCGGCGGAGGGGGAGATGCGGCCGCGGGCGCGGATCCATTGCTGGGGGCGCTTTGTGTGTGGGTGTGGGGAGTCGTCTACCCGGGGGATTTTATCAGTACGATACTGTGCCAATGACCTCTAACCCATGGTTTTGGGTAATACGCACTATTCGCAACCCCCAGCCTCCGGCTCACGAATGGCCCGTGACTCTGCAAGCCATTGCCCTCGTCTTCCTCGTCCTCCGCTTCCGCCTCTTGCTCTCCACCCTCTTCATTCTTTGCGCCCCTTTCTGCTAGAGAATTCGACCCCGCTGTAGCTCTCGCTTCTTGAGGCAGCCCCCACTCATGCTCCACCACCTTCTCCCCCGCACTCCCCTCCCGCATAAAGCTGCACGTCGTAGTGAAAATTACCTTCCCCCTCTGCCGCGCCTGTACCGTCCGCGTGATGAAGCTCTTCCCGTCGCGCACCCGCTCGACGTGGTAAAGGATCGGGATCGAGGCGTCGCCAGCGAGGACGAAGTAGCAATGCATGCTGTGGATCAGGAACTCGGCACCGGAGGTAGGTTGGTGGGAGGGGATGGTGCGTTGCGCGGCGCAGAGGCATTGTGCTATGACGGCGCCGCCGTAGACGCCGCGCGCGTGGCGGGGGTGCCAGAGTTCGCGGGTGTTGGTGAAGATGTCCTAGGTGGAGGGGTTGGTGGGGGTGTGGTGAGGAGGGGGGAGAGGACGTACGGGACCGAGGTCTGTGAGATGGAGGACGTTTTCGATGGGGGATTTGGAGGGGTTGGTGGGGGGTGGGCGGAAGAGTGTTGGGGAGGGCATGGTGGGTTAATTGAGAGTGGACATGTTAGGCCGGAGGGCTGGAAGGTATAGAGGGAGGAAAGGAGGTTTGGAGAGGTGTGTAGAGCGGCAGGGAATTGCATAATGCTTGCAAATCCTAGGCGCTAATTCCCTGTTGCCAGGCCTTCTTCAATCTGTACTTTAGTTCATCTTTTTTTAAACATATCTCGAAGCTTGTCCGTCGTAGATGTCCTCAATATTTGAAGAAGCTTCGTTGAGGCCTATCATGAACTCAAGAAGCCCTTTGGTCTCTTAGGTCGCTGGGATCTGAGTGATATGGGCGTCATAATTAGATCCTTGGGATCAACAAACCTTGGATGACTCGCATACGATTCGACGCTCATGGATCCCTCATCGCGATAGGTGCTGAAGAAGCAGATTGTAGCACCAGGGGTAGCAAACACGCGCTACTGGAGAGCAGACAAACAGAATCGAGAGAGGCCACAAATTTTCACGCTAAAGGTGCCCAATGACTTATCTCCACAGCAAGTCTGAGCGGCTTGCTACCTTGACAACTGTAAAGATGACTGATTATCTCCTTCATTTGCTAAGCACGTTCTCCTTTCCTTTTCCTTGGGTTTGATCGTATTCCTAGCCATTCTCCAAGATTCTACTCGCGTGATATACCATAGAAGCATCATGGCGTCGAATCTTGTACAATTACCGGCCGCCAGCGGTAAGAAAGCGGAGGATGAGTCTGTTCTTGAGCTTTTGCGCGAGATTAGTCGACAACTGGCTGAGCAGACTGACAAGTTTTCTTTACCTGCTCGCCATAACCCGAACGAGACTATGCCTTCGCACTCGAACAGCACAGAAAGTCGTGGACATCAGCCACGTAACTTGGGATCCAAAGACAACATCGAAGGAGGAAAAGCGTCATGACGGTCTCAATGATGGTGAAGAAAGTAATACAGAGATATCTAGAGTTGACGCGTTTCACAGTGTTTGTCTCAACCAAATTTTCTTGCGGCAGTCGAGCTACAAACGAAGCGCCATAGTCGGCTCAGATTTGAATCTCGAGGCTTCAAGCTCATTTGATAGCCTGATAAAAGCGTTACCAACACATCATGAGGTATCACAAAGCCCACCAAAAGCGTTCAAAACCAGTATAAATCGCCAGGCGAAGCCTCCAAACCTGGCATATCTTTTCAAACTATACTCAGCACCGGACGAACCAGACCCTTATGAGGCAGCCCTGAGAGTCCTCGTGCCCAGAATGCGGCTCGCTTCGCAACCAGCATCGGCACTCAAAAGGCTTGATGACCTCCGTCTTAGGTTAGGGGAATTCCGGCATATGCCATATGACAACAGACTCCTGTTCCCTCCTTGCACCTCAGGACCACGGGCGAACAGGGGCTATATTGAAGCTGCTACAGAAGTAGTTGAGGCATTCACTGGAAGTGGCAGAGCGGATGATGTCACTGTCTTTGATCACAACGAGTTGTTTGGATGTCATAGATACACCTTCCGTGCGCATGAATCGACTGGGCATATGAGGCCTATAAACCTCCTAAACCAAGAGTCCCGATCAAACTCGCCTTGGTCCAGATTGATGTGAGTGAAGTCACCTGACCCCCAAGGTCCTTTCTGGCCGGCTGATACATCTTCTAGTGTTTGTCGGAGTCTACCAGAAAGGCCCGTCACGGAGAACCCTGTAGCCGTTAAAGAGTATATTTCACCTCTTCACTCTATCTTCCTTCAATCCAGACAATGGATGAATAGACATCCCGGATCACGAGAGAGCTGTGCTTCCACTAATCTTGGCTTCGTAAACTTTGATGTCCACGCATTTCGCCTTACTCGGGGCAATGTATGTTCTAGCATCGGCAAGGATTATGGACTCCTCCATGATCAAGAAAGTCAACTGTCTTTGGAAGCCTACGGTGTAAGTCAACCAGCTGTCATGCCTGTCTCCTGCTGGGGACTCTCTAACCGTCTAGTTACATGTTGTAGCCGACGAGGACTTTGCGAAGAGAGAATCCAAGATGTCTCAACAACCAACCGCTTGTTACACGGCTCTGCTTTCAGTACCAGAGACATTTCCCGCCTGCCACAACTTCAATTACACCGACATCACAAGACACAGTATCAGCATGCAAATTCATATTCTCGATATCGTCGGAAATATCATGAGCCGCATTGGGCAACAGTGGTGCGAGATAACTGATTATATGGAGACGCGATTTGGAGAGAAGAATGCGTTTCATCTTCTGCACCATGAGGAACTTGACCAACTGTTATTTGACGACGCGACATTCTCGAGATCTAGACAGTATTTCTGGGCCATTAGCTCGTTTGAGGAGTTTGCAACCACTCTTACCGACACCGTGGAGGCATGGGTAATGCTACGTGAGAAAGTCATTGATCCCTTTTTACGTTGGCGCGAAGAGAATCCGGACCACTATCGAGAGACGCGACCTGGCATGGGCTGTTCTCCTTTAGACCCGAAGGATGCGATCAAGCTCATCGAATCTGAGTGTGAGATGATGAACGACATGGCTACGGACTTCAAGGCCTCTCGCCTTAGAATTGAGGGTCTCAGGACAGCTGTGAGGTTCAGCCCCCATCTAGCGATGCTTGAAGCTGACACAAGCTACTGTAGCTTTTCAATGCCAGTGCAGTCATGGAGACTCGTGCAGCAACGCAGCTAGGAACTAATATGAAGCTCCTAACATACGTTAGCGTTTTCTATCTTCCACTCTCCTTCTGTGCTGTACGTAAGAGCCTTCGTCCACATTTGCTTTCGACAACTGCTAATAGCTAAAGACGCTGTGGAACATTAACGGCATGCCAGGGCTCAGCATGCTTGCGCTTACTTCTGTCATCATTGCTGTCTTCACTTACCTCGCTGTCTTCAATTTGAATAACATCGTTGACCTAGGCCGAAAGAGCTACAAGTGGTACAAGAAGAGCACAATTCAATCTATGAGAAAGGACCACGATCCGAAGTGGACGACTCGCGCGAAGAACTTCGACTACTTTCGACCTCGACTGGCTCGACCGGGTCCAACAAACTGGCTTTTACCCGTCTACTCCATCCGTAAGCTGGCCGGAACTTTACGCCACCAACGACCGAAGCTGCCTGAGACCCAAGGAAACGCGACAGCAAGGCCCAATTTTGTCAGTCCGAGAGATCGCGCGAGTGATCCCAAGGCTGTCGAAGAGAATGAGACCCTATCGTCCAGCAGCAATAGCAAGATCACCTTGCGCAGCCTCCTTCAGTGGGCTTCAAAAGCTCGATCAGAAAGCGATAACGAGAGCACCGCCGCGGCCTCTGATGGGAGCCGCACTGGTTGGTTCAGTCGTAAGCCTAAAAAAGCGACTTCGCACCCAGGAGATCTTCCGTGATCCTTACCATCCAGTCGAAGTCGCGCTGGATAAGCAGTCCTAGAGACAGCAGTTCACACTCAAACAATGATCTAATTAGTCAATCGGTTTCGGGGCCAAGTGGGGTCGGCATGTTCTTCAATGAGCAACAAGGACTTCTAGATCGAAGCAATCACACAATTCCCTACTTTACACGTCTCCATACCCATCAGGAGAAGTCGAAGAGCCTCAAATTCTCATCGGCACTTCGGTGCTTTACAACAGTCCTCGCAGTGAGTGGTAGCAGGCCTTAATGTGAGTTGCAGGAGGCTCTGTGTCGCTATGGATTTCGAACAAGGTCGCCATTCTTGTCTAAAGAACCTGAATATATACTGGTGGCCACGGCACGTCGATTTTCAATTTCACATTCCGTGTTCAGTGTCCTACACATCTACAGTCCTTCGTCATCTCTCTATTCTGCTCGTTCTAATATCTGGCCTAATACACCTGTCGCCGTGCTGTTCTGTTATTCTTAGATAGAGATGTGTGAGCAATCGGGGTTAGATTCATTCAAGCATTAAAGCGGCTCTACAAATGCAACCTTGACTTCGCCTTTCAAATAGCAAGCATTTGTCCTACCCAACTCAAGTGCGCAAAGTAAAGAAGAACAATGAGCAACAACAACACGTCTATTCTCCGATCCCACCCACATTGCCACGCCATCCCACCCTCTCCCCTTTTCCCCCCCGAACTCCACGCCTGCGCCAACCCGCCCAAACCACGCTCAAACCCCTTTCCATTGTCTCGCCACATTTTCCTCTATCGACTCACACGCCCCATCCTGGCTTTAAAGTAGTCTCAAACCGCAACGAAATCCTCACCTCTCCATCAGCAGCATTCCAACCCCGTCAAAAATAGGAAGAATGAGCTAAAGTGCGGGCCTACGTTATCGAGAGATACGCGCTGGATAAAAGGGACCGAGGTCGTGGGTACCCTTGAGAGAGGCATGGTGCCTCGTTCGATCGTCGTAGTCATTGGGATACTGCATAGATTGAGGCACGAACTAGCGCACGGTATATGTGTAATGGCTGTGGCTGAAATTTTTGGGTTGTTTGTATGTTCAGTGAATGCGGTGGAGGGGTTTAGTACGCTACTTGCGGTGCTCTTGAATTTTCATTTGTGGTGGAGAGAAGCGAAGCGAGGGTTGGAACAGGGACGTCGGTTCGCGGATCGCTAGGGAGGTGGTCCTCGCTGGAGCGGAGATTGTGGGGTTTGGGAGTGTGGATCGCGTGTTGGTGGTAGTGTAGGGGTGGAGGGGGGAGTGTCGGGAAGCGTTCGGTTTAATGACTATGGAGGGGCGGTTGACATTCTGCGGATGGGAGTGCGAATTGGGGGGGAAGGGGGGCAATCTGGGTTGGGAGATTGGGGAAAAGGGCATATTGTCCGCTGTTGCATGACAGAATTTAGGGTTTGGGAGTCGGTATCGTTGGGAAGGTCGAGGACTGGGTAGAACTGGTGCACGGATCTATATGCCACCTTGAAATTTGGACGGAAGCTGCGTCGAAGGTTGAGCATACGTCGTCTGACCAGAGACAGAGTCTGGGATTTCCAACTGCGCCGAGCGGATCAGGAGAGAGATCCTGACTTGTCCCATGTGCTGGCAGCGTGCTCCTTCGAGGGGGCTTGTGATTCTTTAGCACTGGTCTTACCCATGTACTCACGGATTGTTGATGTACTGGTCAGCTAAGTGAACCTAGATTGTCATAGAAGTAAACCTTCGAAATTATCACGCGTACAATTAGATGGACCCGAAGGTTAAAGGAACAGGGTAAGGGATATAAAGGCTGTCAGGGGTGAAAAAAGCATTTATGGGAGCCAACGCGTAATGGATTAATTGATCAGATGAGAAGAGGAGATTCTGATGACTCGACGACTGTGCGTTTCGGCTGTGGGTAGAATCTGGTGTTCAATACCAAATCGGAACGGAAGCAGTCAAAGCTTGTAAAATAACGAAGGTCTCCCCATATCTCTGAGCTGCGTCCTTATCTCTCGACTCCTAACAGCATGGTTCTCTAGAAAGCCTTAGCTCGTCAGCAGGCCTTAGGAACGAGATAGTAGACGAGAAGCTAATATGGCATGAGGATAACGGGGACGTAGTGGGCCTGGTGCATCGCGCCTTGCTTTCTCTGGTGTGGGGCTGTATACGGATAACGATTCTTGCGTAGATCTCCAAGCTCATTGTACCCTTTTAAGTGCTTGTTCTTGGGCTACTTCACGATCACCACACACCACTCAAATACAAGCTCCAAATGCACTGCACTAATAACCCCCGAAATCGAAAATTGTTGGGCCCGAGAGCCAACACCAATACCGTTCCCAAATTGCGTCGCTGTCTATGATGTTCGATATTGATAAGACCACTGTCTTTGGGGGGTGACGGCTATTTGTCGTGCCTTGCTTGGAACACAATTACTGACTTTCAAAATCAAGGGTCGTGAAGAAGGATTCGGTGAGGCGCGGTTCCTCTCTGATTTTGAATCGATCGATGTTTTCCAGTAACACCTCCAGCTTACGTTCCGTTATAGGGTCTGGTTTGATTGGCTCTTGTTCTTCCTTTGAAACTTTCACAGACCAACCAGCCGGATCCGCTGCCGGCAACGAGCCGTCCTCGAAAGACCACGCATGGAGTAAGCGATCAGATTGTTCTCGTGTCAAGCGATAGACGTCTCTGTCAATGGTGAAGGAGAAAAACGTCCTTCGATGCTGCCCACCATGTGATCTCAGCAGGTCCTCCATCTCCTTCGTAAGGGTTGGGTCTGCAGATTTGCAAGTCCTTCTTACCCAGGCCAGAAGGGTTTCTGCAGCCGTGAATGACAGAAAACTAGAGCGCCCTTGCCCCAATTGATCCGAACAGTAAATGTCTAGATCGCTATGTAAGATCATGTTAGCGTCTGCGTTATGGTTTAGGAAACATGCTACCGTGTCTATCCAGAGTATGATGGATTGTGTAGCTTTCTGGAGAAATTGTAGCTCCGCAGTTGAAGAACCCAAGCCGCGTAGCATAGCAACTAAGCGCCCTATAAATCTTGGTGAGCAGTCCAAAAACATAACCCAACTAGACTCCCGATCGACACCGCAAGTCGAGACGCCAGCCCCAATACAGAGTTGTGACTCTCTTGACTGGGGTAAGAAGTCCATCACAATTCTGAAGAAACCTCCCACCACAAAAGCTGCCCTCCGAGTGTCGAAAGAACAATTGATCAACGTAGAAAGCCCCACAATAGTACAGGGCAGTACATATTCAGCATCCTCTTGAGTTATTTTAGTCTGTGCTGTGTGTCGCGAAACGTAATCGTGACGTCCAAAGAAAGCGGCAAAACCTAAACAATCGTGGAAAGAATTTTCCCCATGCTTCGACATGCCGATGAAACGCTCATAACTCGAACAGGTATTGGACAAAGTATGATTCAGGCCGTTCAGACTTCTGCTTACATTATTCAAGACCTCGTACGCTTGATCGACAACCTGAATGATGCTATCGCGAATTGCTTGACAGTTTGTCTGCGCAGGCCAGAAAGCCTCGGTCCATGATGGCCTAGACAACAACCTCCAGACGGAGCTGTATTCTATTTCGAAGGGCCCGAGAAGAGCGTCCTCCTCGCATATCATCAGTGGCGTTAAGCTTACGACTCCCATTCTGCCGCGTGTGATTGTCAGAACTGCTGTCCACCGCCAATCTGGGTCCTGGAAGAATTCTTCATGGCTTTGCAGGAAGTCCATAACAGTCTTATGGATGTATCTAACCTCACGCAGATAGTAGGAAAGATTCTGTGCTCCTTGATTAGTGCGCACAGCGTCCATATCGTCCGCCCTCTCAAAGATTCCTTCCAAAGTCGTCTCTCGATGCTCGGAAACTTCAACAAGACCAGCGCATCGGGTCAGAATACGTGTCTCAACATTGCGACATAGATCATGGAATTCAGGAGACTGGAAATGTTCGAGATCGTTTTTCAACACATAATCCCAAGCCTTTTCATCAGCACATGCGCAATGCAAGAGAGTCAGAGCGGAATTCCAGGTCTTTGATTCCAAGTCTTCATCGAATCGTAGAGCTAGATACTCTTGATTTGCGGTTGTTAATTGAAAGTATCTCGCAGCGTCCTGAAAATAAGGCTTGTCTAATCGCTCCAGCATATGCTCGTATAGGCCTTCAATAGTATTAGGCGTGCGACCTAATCTCTTATGAAGTTCTTGTATGCTATCAAAATTACGCGCCCCTTTCTTGAGATCTTTCGTCACTAACTCTGCCCAAAGGAAGATGCCCTGAGCTTTATCAACGACGTCTGCTACGAGTTCAACGATCATCCATGGTACTTGTGGAAACTTCTCCTGAAGCGTCGTGTCTAGTCGATCTTTTGTGGCTTTCTTTATGTCCTCGTAGTTAAGATCTTGTAATCTCAATTGTGGTGATTTCGCAAAGCCTTGACGGAATATCTGCTCTGGACGGCTTGATACACACACATGAGTAGTCGGAGTCCGGCTGAGAAGACGTATCGTTCCCATTAGAAGGTCCTCATCTCCTACAAACTCATCCAGGCCATCAACAAAGAAGCATACGCTGATCGAGGATGGCTTTCCAGAAAGGAATCGTCTCAGAGCATCATCCAGGCGCTCTTTGGTCCATGCATAAATTCGGACAGGCTCGCGGGGGTGGCTTGGTCTTGCTTCAGATATCGCCTCGTGACCCATGATCATTGGGATCAGGTCTTCTCGCTGCTCAGCAATTTGATACAATAGAGATCTCAGGAATCCCACATAGTTCTTCTGCAATGGACTACCGAGGGCCCAGAAGAAGAAAGAACAAGTTATAAGATCGGCTCCAGAGCCCCAACGGTGCGAAGCGGCTCCGGAGCGACAAAATCTGCGGAAGTCACTCGTAATGTATTTCATAAGCGTGGACTTGCCAGAACCAGGTTTGCCAGAGAGCCTGATTGACATAAAGATCAGTACTGCCTTTTAAGCTATACATGTATGTTTAGGGACCTCTCCAATCCGAGAGGAGGCAACACGTGCTTCAGAACGATGAAACTCTAGAACATTATCAAGGGAGAGTGACCGAACCAGAAATCCACTCACCAGTAGGTATCTTGATCGTTCTTGAGCCATTCAGTGAAATCAGACCACGGATGCGATTCAACGTTTCTAGTAAGGTCTCTGCCCGTAGAGTTGTTGCCGGATACAGTTTGGGGAGAGTTGAATATCCAGCGACATGTCCCCTCGTGTGACTTAGGGATGTCGTCCTGTCGCGCGAATATTTCAGGGAAAAACAGGCTATCTTTGAATTGTTGCTGGGCTCTTTCCATGGCCTCCTTGTGTGCTTGGTCATCCAAGCGGCGATCGATATGCTTTTGAATGATCACTGTCTGGTCAGCGAGCAGCTGCGCAACTGTATTACGACCTTGACTTAGGGCTAGAGCGAGATCTCTGACGCTCTGGTCAAGCGTTCTGAATTGCTCCATTTGTTGAATAGCATGAGCGTCGAGCTTTGAAAGAATACGGGTATTGAGGATGTTTTGGTACTTTTCGAGCTTTTTCTCTGTCTCGGCTATGATGGTTTTCCTTCGTACGGCACGTGTAGTCTTCTTGAGAGCTTGAAGCAGGCTACTTCTTGGCTTCAATTGCAATTCTTGAAGTTCGCAAAGGAGCGCTGTAGCTGTTGCCGAGCACTCCTTTGATACCTCTATAACGTCTTTGGCTTCTTCAGACATCGGGTTAGAGGCGCTTTGAACAGATGTCTCGAGACGTTTAGTTGTTTCAGCTGATCGCAGGTGTCATTACTGCATTCAAGACAGAAGTAGGAATTTGTATCACTACACTTACCTAAGTATTCAGTAAACGTCTTAGCATCACGATGCTGGGCAAGAGAGCCGTCTTTGTACATCTCTTTACATTTGGACAGCGCTTTGAAGCTAAGATCTATGACTTGGAGTACTCCAGCAGCCAGACTGAAAGCAGTCACTGGATCCATTGCGGTAGCTAATGTACTTCATCTAAGGGGGGACGAGGTAGAGCAACACGGCTTCATTCTCACCACAAGCACGAATAGAGGCTTCGTAATATGTACTCTTTCACGTAAAAATGCCATGGTATGACTTTGGAGTAGATTTCAATATGGAGAGTTACCTTAGATTCTAGTCAAGAACCATGATCAGAAGCCAGAATTGTTTATTATTGTCACTCGAGTATCTGTCACTCGAGTATCTAGTGCAACAGGCGACAGCCCAGCCTCGTTGTGAGACAACCAATTAGGTATCGCTCAATGCTGTGCATGCATGATTAGGTAATTACTTTAGCACTTTCACAACGCTTGCCCCTCAACTTTCAACCAGATCAGTTTGAGCGACGTCCGTCCTATCGGGAAGATTTCAAAAGTTGAAAGCATTGTTCTGGTTAAAAGCTGAAGGGCAAGCGTTGTAAAAGCGCCAAGAGTCAGTACTCTAGACCTACTGCGGTGTTTCCTGCTGACCGGGCTTGGATTTGGACTCACGTGTCTATTGACTCAAGTAGGCACAAACTTTGTCCGTGAAAGCTTCGACCTTCATTCCCCAATCTTCCGTTTAGCATCCGATCGCGATGAAAATTGATGGTGCTAACGTACGTAGCTCGGCGCGCTGGACTGAGGAACCTGTATGCTTGTGAGCCGGCGTAAGTCTTCGAATCGTTAGATTCGTTCTCATCAATTTTCGGTCACGTCACTTCTTCTGTCGCTATTATGATTATCAACTTCAGATCACTCTAGAAACTCAGAGCTGCTCCATCTGTACTATCTCAGCCTCGATTGCCCGAGCTCGTGGGTCGAGTAGCTTTCCGCTTGTCGTACGGCAGTGACAGTGGTCGCACTCACAAGTTATTTTCAAGAATTGGCAATCTTGGCACCTTAGTCCAACGGTGATGATTGGCCAGAACACGCGAGAGGCGTTACACGACGTGACTTCAGTCCTGATTGGGAACCTTAGAGGTTCACCAATCACCATACGAACATCTCCAGCAATACGAGCATGTCCCGACGTCGAAGTTCTCTTGGCAGGTCTATAAAACCAGGAACCGGGCTCCGTATGGCCTTCCAAAGCAACTGTCATCGATCAAAGGGTTTGACTCAATTATCGAATTCCTTCCTTGATTCAATATGAAGCTCTATATTTCTCATGGCTTGCTTCTCTCTTTGTCACTTCTGGATCTGGCATCTGCTGCCAGATGCAATCGTGACAATTGCCTACGCGCTATTGTAGCGACTCCTACAAAAGCCTCCTCCTTCTGTGCCACCTATACCGCAACCACTAACACGGCCACCACCGCGTTCCCCTCCTATGCGTCGTTTTGTGCCAACAGTCCGTCTCGGGTTAGTTCCGCATGCTCATGCGTTGTCACCTCGCCACCTTCATGTACGCCCTCGACCATAATTCGAGGACCAATACGCAACGGAGGTTTCGACAGCTACGCCATTCCTCTCGGAGCCGCCTCCGGTCCTAATTCACAGCCACCATGGTATTATGACCGTTTGATGAATGCGTATGGGGATTTTATCAACGAAGAAACGTCAATTGGGTCATCGTACTTCGGCTATGGAGCTGCGTAAGCTTTCTTGTTGATTTCAGTTTTAGATCATTGGGCTGATATCCGTTCTCAGGGCATTCCACCTCAATGGCACACAATATCCCACCCTTCCAGGCGCCGTCGGCTATCTCAATGTACCCATAACGTACTGTAATGGCACGACCTACTCTTTCTCCCTCTACGCTCGCCAGATACCTTATTCGAATAACGCCAACTACCTGCAGTGCCGCCTGAGCTTCTTCACTTCCTACGCTGGTTCCATCGGGGCTTTCGAGACTCCTTACTGGACTGACCAATTCAAGCTTGCTGGGCCTGTGACATGGACAGTGTACAGGGACAACGGGGCCGTGAACGCGAAAGGGGAGTATAGTGATGTGTTGAGTATCATTGTGCAGTGCGTTGGTCGTGAAGGGGTTGCGTACCCGGCTGACACACTTTTCGAAGTCGACTCTGTCGTTGTGGACGTAGCGCGGTGAGACTGTTTAGTAGCGGTGTGACGCAGTAACGGGTTGTTATGACTTTCGAACGATCATGTTTACGCCAATTAATTAGTGATAGTTTCTCATAGCTCCCTTGTTCTAGATGCCAATCAACAAAGACCACATTAACGAATTTCTAATTCGTGCATGGTCAGCCGTTTTTCTCGGCGGCTCTGCATCGCTACTCCGAAAGTAACGAACCTTGTGCTGATACTTGAGTCTGGACATTGCTTATCGATCTCCAGTCCATCAAAGTCGCCAATGCGAGCTATGAACAAATCGGGATTCACGAGAGCGATTGCTAGCTTGCAAGATAACAAAGACATCAACATCCTCAAATGCGGCATGCAGCGTGTGCCGGGGGCTCGATTAATGTCCATGGTCCCATGGCGATCGGATCTATCGGTTATGACAATAGCTCACAACGTGACACTATTGTCTGATACCCGGTCCAACTTGGCATGTTCTTGTCATCTGCCAACGGTGCGAGAGTGTCCAAGTCTAAGCCATATGCCTTGCGATCTAGGAGCAAGGTTAAGGTCGACAGTGTGTTCCCTCAATCCAGCAGGCTGTTCAACCCCCGGGTAAGTCTGATATCATAGAGATCGAAGATTGCAAAATGAAGGCGCGCACATAGACCATAGTGACGCAGTCCACGGGTTTGAGAGCGGTTTGACCCCTTGCTTTTCTTCTCAATTTTGATGAGCCTTGAGCATGGCATTTGTCACCTCGCCATTGTTGTCCCTCCTGTGGAAGCGCAAGCGTTTCGTCTGCTACCTGAACCCATGGAAATCATTCCATGTATTTATTTAATACAGATTTACAGTGGGGCATCGGGACTGTGTTGTATACATATCTGATGGAGCCAGCGTTCTAGAAGATGAGGCGGGTCAGTCATATAAGCGCATCGGCAAACTTTCGAACGGTGTGGTATTCCAGACTTTATCTTCATTGATCCGTTCCATCATCAGCGCATATCGCGTCAGAATTCAGCGCAGCGCAGCCCAACGCGCATATCGCCCGGAAAAAACCCCAATCTACCAACTTGTGTGGATACAAGCGTCCAGATCTGGTTGACTCCGACAACTCTTGCACGGCTCGCTTATGAGGTAACGACGACCGCATTGACATTACTCCACCGAGTGCTATTCTTGATCGATTCATCAAGTTTCCTATGCGCGAGCATGGCCACGACGCACAAACTGGAGCAGAAAAAAGGGCGAGTCCCCTCGAAAACCCAGCGACTGCCCTCATTTCCAGAAGCGGTCTTCTACTCGGGCACCTACAGTCTTTACTTGCTACCACCAAGCCACAACCTTCACCATGTATCTCTTTCTCTTCCTCTCCTGCACACTCTCTCTCCTCCCCCTCCTCACCCACGCCGTCAAAGTCACGCTCCGCTACGGCGATGACCACCCCTTCCCCCAGATGGTCCTACTGACCGCCCAAACCTGCAACAACCTCCGCCCCGGCCGCTGCTGCCAAGGCCGGTCCCAGCCCCAAATCCCCGGCCTCACCAACCCCGCCGGGCCCTTCCCCAACTACCGCGTCGCCACGTTCGAAGGCCTCGAAGTCTTCGACCTCGCAATCACATGGCAAGTGCAAGGCACAACCGGCGGCTGCTCCGGCACACCGGTAGAAACGACCCTCGGCCCAGGGAGCTGGCGGTTCCCCATCCAGGGCAGCGCTAACGTGCTCCTCACGGGAGCGAACTACATCAAGCTCCCGACGAAGATCCCAAAGGGGAGGGAGGGCGCGCCGATGCTGGAGGCGCAGGGGATCCTGGGATTGATTACCGGTGGGGGCGCGTGGATGTCCAAACAGGCGTCGTCGGGCTTGCTGCAGCAGGCGGCTCAGGCGTCGCTAAGACTGGGGGGCTCGGCGTCGGGCTTTGGGTTGAGGCGGAGGGGCGAGTTGATGCGGAGGGAGGAGTTGATGCGGAGGGGTGTCGTGAGTAAAGATAAGGGGGTTGTGTTTGCGCAGCCGCCGCCGGGGTGGCAGTGGCCGGATGTGATTACGTTCAATGGGACGGATTACACGGAGACGAGTGAGGGGGGTTCGGTGTATAAGAGCGCGGATGGGCAGACGATCGATTTTGGAGGGAAGTAGGGGCAAGGAGGGAGGGTTGCTCAGAGGGGGATCAGATGCGGAGTTCGAGTTCCTGGGGCATGCTAAAATATGTACATAGGTGGCGAGGTAACATCTACAACCAATTCCAGGCCGTTGACCCCAAGATGTACGGTCCTGCCACCTGTCCGAAGCCTTGATGTAGGGCAATTCTGCGTACATTCCCTATTCTTTATTCTGACTCCCTTCCTATTTCCTCAGTAGTTTCCATCACTATTAATGTCGAATCCAATTTTGGCCTGCCATGATGTCAATAAAATTCAAGCATGAACAGCATGCCTAAAATCATGTAACCGTTGTTGAGTATCTAGCCTTCCTACCATCTATATGCTTACCTCATGGTGATCTCGATAGACCCAACGAATCTGTGAGTCGGAATTCCTGTTCGCCTTGGGAAATTCTTGCCTTTTCTGTCTTTCACGCTCTTCTACGAGCCATGCAGAGAAATATTAGGGCTCGATGTCAATCGAGCACAGGGTGAAAGGAGAGCACGGAAGTAGCAAAGTGAGGAGTGGGGATGAGAGGGAAGGAATGGAGCAAGGAAACGAGGGACATGAGGAGAGGAGGGAGGAGAGGGAATGAATGGAGTCGGCAGAAATTGAACGAAAACAGTGACCAGAGGATGGGTAATACACCCAAATATAGCAAGTGAAATCATTCGAGGGCGATTGGCGTAGCTAACCGATCGATAAAGCCATCTGGTCCCTCACCTTCTAGGCGGCGGTTCGAATCGCCACTTCACGTGGCATTCACTTCTAGGGCTAGGGTTTCAATCGATGTAGTCGAGCTACGGGCACACTGCTTCGGGTACAGCATCACATTCCCTTTCCTTCCCCTCAGCACCCCTACGGCTACGGCCAACTCTCCTACGGCTACGGCCAGCTGTACTTGAAGCAGTGTGACCGGAACGGCCATGGTACTCTGGGCGTGCGACTGGAGTGTGTGGCCGTTGTATCCCTGGGCTTTAGCAGTGGTTGATTTTGGGGAATTTGGGCGAGCACCATCGGATGGGCTTTTGTCGAGGGGATTTTCTCCGTGTTTCAATAATGGTCTTAACAATCAACATCGTATTTTCATCAATTGGAAAGAGTCTCTTGGCCAAGAAAAAGGACACTTGAAGGAGAATACTATTGGACTCGCTTGCAGAGAGACCTCTTCCAACCTCAAAATACCAATGCTCGAGGAAAGTCGACTTCCTCGAACTTTGTCCTCTTGCGAAGGCAAATCATTTTGCGGAAAATCGACTTACTCGTTGCTCCGCCCAGCATGCTTCGACCTCCACACCTTTGGGCTTCGAACATTCTTGACGCTCCCCAACGACTGCAACATCTTGATCATATGAGCTGCAATCGCATCTCCCATCATCTTGTAGCCTTCTTCAGTCAGGTGGAGCCCATCATCCCAGCTTTTGTCTCGCTTTGCCTCTTCAAGCGCGAAGTACGGGACGGCATCGCAGAGATCCATGGCATACCTGAAGCGCTCAATCAGTTCACTTTCGTACTCGCACCTCGAGCATGTGTAGAGCTAAGGTAGGTGGTATACCATCGATCCTGTTTATGGGCTGCAATGAGTGCGTTCAATGCATCGCGTCTTTGGATCAAAGTGCCCGTCGTTACTGCTGCCTCGATAACGTTCAGAACCAGAACGTTTGCGCCGGTTTCGAGGGCTATATCCCAGACTTTTTCTATGGTCTATATTAGACTCGTCTTTTACAAAAAGACGCTCAAGCAAAGAAAATGAAATGGGAGAGCCCGGTGTTGAAGATGGATGACCATGGGAATTGAATTCTCAATGAAAAGGGCTCGTCTGCTGGAGGGAGAAGGACGAGGAATCCACCTACGCAACGCCTCATATATCTCCTGTGGCTGTCCTCCCCAACCCAGATCGTTAGTCCCACCCATGATAATTATCCAATCATAAGGTGCATCCTTTGCTTTCGTACACGCTCTATTCAAGCGGCCAGTATACTGTCCACCGACCTGGGCTCCGATCATGCCTTCCACGTCCACGTGAATCAGTGTAGATGGAAATGCTGTTTGCAAGTGATCTGTTAAGTGTGCTGCATAGGGGTAATGGTGCATGCCCCATTGGGTGTAGCCCGCTGTTAGAGAGTCCCCGAAGCAGAGGATTCTCAAAGTTGCTGTTGGGGTCACCGGGATCAGTGTCACTCTTCCAGGAAAACACAAAACCAGGCTAGACAATGATCTGAAGCAAGTACTTCACAGTCCATGTAGCTCGCAGTGCATATTATATGCGGAAAATGCGTAAGAGACTCCATTAATACTGACAGGGTGCGGTGTTAGTGCCGCTCTCCGTCCCTAAAGAGGACATGCTTAAGATGGATGCTAGATCAACGCTGGATGAAGAGAACAGAGAGCAGCTAAAGATGATACTGGCTTTGTCTAGACAGTAGCACCTACGAGTAGCATTTTGCAACGCATGGGCTGCAAGCACTGAGCAGGCAGCAGCGCAGGCATTAGCCGCATGAACCAGGTTCGGAGAAATGGCACCTTATCAAGGCATTCGACAAGCATAGCTTTGTACCAACCCATCACGGTACTCAATCTTCTACATTGTCGTCGGCGCCACCTTTGACACACCATGGCTGAAATGCTAACCTCTCCCCTCCTCCTCTCAAGGAGCCCCGGAAAATGCCAAGAATGCCAAGGGATGACGCACAGCCCCACCATCGCCTTCAGCTGCTTCGCGATTCGCGTAACCATCTCGGACGACTAGGTTTCGTACAATTCAATATTAGAGCTGGAGTACCTTCCAGCTTCAGATGATAGTGGCATAAGGTACCTTGGAAACTCTTGAGCCTCCACGTAATGTACTGCAGGACGTATTGCGTCGCCGGATAAATGCCGAGCCCTATAGTCGTATTAGCGGTTTCATAAAGGTCGGCAAAGCTTGGCATTAGGAAAAGACTTAATCTTCCATCACCGATGCATATATACTATAGGTTATCTTCCTAATTATCGCAATGGCATCTATTGATCTAATTAGCAAACTAAAACTTCTAATTATATCAGTTATCAAATTCAGATTGTTTTAGATTTACAATATATTTTCTTAACGTTGCAATTAAGATTTTGTCTCTTTTTATTAATTTATATTGTCTTGTATATTTAATAGACAAAGATAGTCTATTGCTTATATTGCTGTTGTTTTCAAAAACAAAGATCGAGAAATTATAAAAAATAACTTGATATTTTTTCTTTTTTCTTTTTCTTCTTTTGCTTCTATTAATAGTAACAATCGTAATATTGTTGCAAATATTTTTATCTCTTTACTATTAATTATATAGTTTTGTTGTATAGAATTTACGTCGATAATATTTAAAAGAAAACAACAAAAGTATTAGATAGAGAATTGTATAACTTGCAAAACAAGATCTACTATTTATAATTTACAAAATACTATTGTTAAAGAAGACTATTTAATATTGCTATTTGCAATTCTATTAATAATATTGCTTGCAAATACAAATACAAAATAAACAAGAAAATATTAAATGCTTGTATATAAGTAGAAGTGCAACAAAAGAAAAAGTAATATTAATAGATAAAAAATATTAAGAAATATAGTAAAATCGAAACTCTTTATTATTTTTACAAAAAGTATAAGATTTAGATAAAGCTAAATTAAAAATAGAGAAAAAACACAATAATTCTAAAATAGAAATAAAAATCGATTTTTGCGTTAATAAATATTTAGAGTAAACTTATATTGCAATTATACAAATAATTAATAAGTTTAATATTTAAATTTTCGAACAATTGTTTAACAATATATTCGATGAATATAATATTAACAAAAACTAAATCTTGCAAAATATTACTCTAATCGTTGAACTCGATTTCGCGGAGGAATTGCTAAGTAATCGGGCTCGGGAAGCTTAAATTTAAAAAACCTTAAATTTTAAAAAATTTATAACTTTCTTGTATTTTATGCGTATTTTATCAAAATTAGGTTGTTCTGTAGAGAATTTAGCGTGCTTTTAAAAAAAAAGAATTACTGGATTTGAAATAGTTTGCGTAACGAATTAATTAATTTAGCTTCGAGTTAAACAAAGAAGTTTGTCCAAATCCTTGGGTTAAACAAAAAAATATATGTTCGACTCGATCCAACAATTACACTACAAAATATTATAATAATTGTTAGAGCAAAATATATAAAAGCTGTGCAAATTTATTAATCTATTAATAACTTTTTAATATTTTAATAAAACAAAGTTTTTAATATTATTAGAGTTTAAATAACAAAATTCTATTCTAATTTAACAATTAGAATTAAGACTATTATTATTATTAACAAGAATTTAATTAATTCTTTTATTTTTATTTTATAAAAGAGATTATACATTAATCTATTTTTAGATTCTTTAATTAGCAATATTATATTAAAAACTAGAATTACTAGAACAAATCGATTGTTAGAATAGACAAGAAATAAAACAAATAATGTAGAAAATATAAATAATATTAACTATTAATTTACTATCTACTAACAATATTATAACAAACGCTATATTAACTAGAACAACTATTGCTTTATTAATTATATTAACAAGTATTATAATATAAAGACTTCGAAACAAATATAATAGTTTAAAACTATTATTAATAATAAAGCAAATATATCTATATATAAGTTATCTCGAGAGCTATATTTATTATAAATAGATTAGGGAGATAAAATAATTTCTACAACTTATACTTTTAAAGCAAAACAAATGTATAATAATAATTAAAAAAAAAGAGCAATTTTAGTAATAGTCTAAAGATTTATATATAGTTTTAACAACAAATAACAAAAATATAGATTTAGAAGAGTATTAACAAGAATATAATAAATATAATACTTAAGAAAAATACTTCGACAATATAGTAACAATCTATATATTAGCAACAATCTATATATTAGTAGTAGCAATCTCTATATTAATCTTAATTGTTAGTATATTATTTGTATAATTAAATATCTATATTGTCGAATTTTGCAAATTAAATATAAAATTAATATCTATAGTCTTAACAACTTTTTTAAATTTTGCAAATATAGCTCTTGCAAATACAATTTCTACTATAGTAAATACAATTTGTTGCAGATTTTGTATAATTAACAACAATTAAACAAAAAATCAAATTAGTTATTTCTATTTCTTCTCTATTAATTGTTTGCAAATTAAATTCTATTAATATAGATATTAATAATAATATACTTGTTAAGATTTTTTTGAATAGATTTTTAAGAAAATATTGTCAAATTGTTAGACTAGAGTAATAAGAATATATAATATTGTCAAGAAGTATTACGCTAGTACTTTCGTAAAAAAATATTAGAGAGAATTATGCTATTAAAGAGATTTGTAGACGTCTTTAAGCAATGCAAGCAATTACTTGATAATAAGAGAATACAACTTAATAGTCGTAATAGTAAGTCAAGACTTAAGATAAATTAAATACAATTTATAAGAAAGTTGCGTTCGAAAGTTATATATCTTTTTATTATTTAAAATTTAAGATATTTAAGATATTTAAGATCTTAATTCTAAATTCAAGATATTTAAGAGTTAAGTTATCTTAATTACTTTGAATTTGTTAATAAATTTTTTCTTTTTGATTATCTTGTAAAGAGCAATGCGCAATAAATAGTACTTATTAATATACCACTCGTAATACTATCTTCTCTCTTTAAGAATTTTTGTCTCAAAATTATTTATTTTTTCTTACTATATTAATCAAGCTAATTATTGAATAACGTCGCAATTTTGTTGTTAGTTGTTGCTATAAGCACGTCTTTTTTACAATATATTCTTGTTAAGTTTATATCTTATTTAACGTATCTTATTGAATAAATAGAAAATATCTTAAGTATAAAAAATGTTATCGAAAGAATCGAAAATATAATTTGATTTCAAATTATTAAAGAATAGATAAAGCTATCTAGAAGATTAAGAAGCTAAATAATAAAATAACAAAGTTGCGTCTAAGAATTGCGCAAAAGACAAAACAAAAAAACATTAACTTTGTTATTTAAAAGATATAAATAATATAAAGTTAAAGAATATCTTAAAAATCAAGAAAAATTAGCGTAATCAACAGATTAAGTTTCAACTCGAACAAGTTAACTCGTTCAATTCTAATTCTAGAATCGAGCAAAAGTTCTAGCTTAATCGAATAAGTCGAACGCATAGAGCGCGTTGAACGCTCAATTTAACTTGCTCGATTACGTAATATTATGTAACGCGTTCATTATATACGACTAGCGTAGATTTTGTGCTAGCCTAATCGAGTTAGCGCATAGATAAAATAAGATAAAATAAACAAATGCTAACGCGACGAAGTTAGCTTGAATTTTTAACATTAACTTGACGAAACTCGATTCTAGAATCGAATTTGCGTCTTAATTTTGATTTAATTCTACAAAACTCAAGAGAATAAGTCAAGTTAAGAAAAAAGTGTTCGACTTGATCCAACAATTACACTAAGAAAAATAAAAAATAAATCGAATATATTAAAAAGATGTTTAAAGTTTTATTCGATACTATTATTGATTCTTTATTCTTTGCTTTCTTGTTTTCTAATATTTTGTTAACTCTTATAAGTAATTTTATTATAAATATTATAAATATTATAATTTTGTTCGATTAACAAGAGTTTTCTCGAGAAATATATTATTAAATATTATATATCTTTATACTCTTAATTAAAGTATATATCGATAATTAAATTTAATATGTTAATTTTAGTTTTGTTTTACAATTGTAAGTTATATATTTTTAGTATTAATTTCTTTAAACATTTTAGTTTAAGATTTTAAAACAATTTCTCTTTTGTTAATTTTTATATTTATAATATCTTCTTCTTTGTAAAATTCGTTAATAATATTGTATTAACAAAGTAGTTTTTAATAAATTTCTTGTTATAATTTATAAAATCTAGAAAGAATCAAACTTTTTTAATATTAATAAATAGTTTTTATTCTTTAATTGCTTGTAACTTTTTAAAATTTATATATATTTTATATTGTTTAACAACAAATTTAAGAGAATTAATTTCTTTTTAATAAAACTTGTATTTCTTTAATTTAAAATATAAATTTCTTCTATCTAGATATTCTAGTACTTTAAAAATATAATTTATATATTCTTTTAAAATATTTAAGTAAATTATAATATTATTTAAGTATGCTATAACAAATTACTTTAAATATTATTTTTTAATATATTGTCGAGACGTTTGTAAATTCAAATAGCACTATTATATATTCGTATAATTTATATTATATACAAAAAGCTATTTTTTTTGTTTTTATTCTAATTTAGTTGTACGCTTCTTGTAAATCTAGTTTAATAAAGTATTTTACTTCGAATAATCGATTTTGAAGCTCGTTAATATTGAGTAATAAATATCAATTTTTTATTGTAATATTATTTAGCTTTTAATAATTAATATATAGATAGCGTGATCGTTGGGTCGGGTCGAACACTTTTTTCTCAACCCGATCCACCCTCTTGGGCCCCGTAGGGTTGGGCCAGGGTCAAGGCGCGAACCCGACCCCAGGGTCGGGTTTTGTTGGGCCAATGCCAAGAACCCAAGCTAACTTCGTTGCGTTAGTATTCTCTTCTCTTCTCTTCTCTTATCTTATCTATGCGCTAACCCGATTGGGCTAGCGCAAGGTCCACGCTAATCGCATATGGTTAGCGCGTCACGTGACGTCGCGTGATCGGGTGGGTCGGGTTGGACACTCGACGCGCATTCTTCGCCCGTCCCACCTTGTTGGGCTAGGAAATTTGCCTGACCCCAGGGTCAGGGTTGGGCGGGTCAACCCGATCGGGTTGAAACCCGACCCGACGGTCACGCTATATATAGATAATAAGTTTTATTCTTTTTGAATACAAAAAGAATTAAGTATCTTGTTTATAATTAAGATTTTTTTATAATTTTTTTATATTTTTTGCTAGATATTCGCGAAGTGTTTTTAACTTTTCTTTAAATAAAATATATATAAGTTTAAATATAAATTGCTTGTTTAATTTAAGTTTAATCTCGTAATTTTATAATTAATATTTAGATAAAATCTTAATTGTTTTCTCTTTCTAAAATAAATGCTCTTAATTGTTGTATATTTGTAACACGTACTTTAGCAATTCTTTTGTTGTATTAAATAGTTTAGAGCTCTTAGAAGATTTGCAATTTTCTTTACTTACTTTAGTTTTGTAATTTAATTAATATTTGTTAATACTTGTTAAGTCGAACTTTATTAAATTGTTTTTTTTGCGAAAATACAAGCTTACTACTTGCAATTAAATTTCGATTTAATCTCTTATTTATTATTAAACGTTATTAATATATAGATTAAATATAAATTGTATAATTATATTGCACAAATTTAAGTACTTGTATATTTTAGTTAACTTTTAGATTGTATTGCTTTAATTAAGATATTTCTAAAACAATATTATAAATAATTATTTTTACTATATTAAAGATTAGTTTCTTGTAATATTGTTAAATAACTATTAATAGTAATTTTGTTTCTCTATTTACATTTTATTTTTTACAAATAACAAGTTTTTATTTACAATTACTAGATTGTAAGTATTAGACTTCTTTTAAGTAGAGTATTTTTTTCTCTTTATAAAAGCTTTAATTATAAAATTATTGTTATATTAAAATCGACTATTGTTATAAGTTAACATTGTTAATCTTAACTAATATAATAAAACATTGTGCGTATATTGTTAAGTTTAGTTGATATTGTTAAACTAATATATTATATTTCTTTAATATACTCTTTATTAAGAAATTCGAACTTTTTTTTACTCTTGTGTTATAACTTCTATTTTAAGCGTCTATTTGCGTCAAGTTTTCTTTTGTTGTTAAGCTACTAACTTTGACTTTCTAGAAAATTAATTAATTTCGTTTTTTTTTAGATAAATTTAATATAAGTTGTTATAGCAAGTTGTTTAATTGAAATTTGTATATATTGTAAAATCTAATTGTCTTATAATAATTCTAAGTATATTCTTTTTTATAATAATATTATTTCTTAGTTTCTTCTTGCATTTGTTTATAATCTTCGATAAGCTAACTAAAGTTTCAAGATAATTTGTAATATTTTCTATATATTTGTAAAAGTTCTTCTAGTTATATTGTTTGTTTAAATTGATAATTAAGTTATAAGATTTAATAATCTCTTAAAGTGCTTAATTAACTTTTTGCATAAATGCGAGTATCTTGTCTAATAATATTTTATCTAGAACTTTTTGTAATTAATTTGAGTTCTTTACTAAATAATAATTTTTATTCGATCTAGTTTTAAAGATATTTGTCTTTGTGTTAACATATTCTCTAATGTTGTTCTAACTATTAAATATCTCTCTTAATATAATATTGATTTGTTAACGATTTATTAAATTTCGTAATTAACAATCTCTTGCAAAATAACTCGATTTGTTATATAAATAGCACGTTTTTTGAAATTTGTTATTTTGCTTTTCTTTAAAGTTCTTCTTTTTGCGTTGTTAAGTAAAATTTTTAATTCTATAAATATAAATTTACAATAGTTTGAATTATTGTACTTCTAATTAGAACAAGATTTTTCTTGCTAATATTTGATTGTTAATTTAAAGAAGATTCTTGTTCTTTCGTAAAATTAATTGTATTGCTTTTTTATAACTCTTTTATATAGTTTGTTGTTAAAATCGATAATTATTTCAATAAATTTAAATATATTATTAATAGATTTACTATTGTATATAATTTTATTTTTAAGATTGTTTTTAAAATCTTGTCGAAATATTATTATTAATATAATATTATTTTACTTAATAAAATTAATATATTTTTAAAATCTTGTTATATAGTCTATTGCAAAAATTTGTTAAATTAAATATTAAATTACTTTTAATATAATTTGTTTTTTATTGAATATTTTAAAAATCCTTCGAATCTTTCTTTTAAAATTGTTGAAGTTTGTAAATATTATACAAGAAATTTTATTATAATTTTTTAATTATTTATATAAATTTAATTTATACTAATACTAAATCTTTTCTCTAAAAAATATTAATACAAAAACTGTTTTTTAATTTGCTAAAACAAAACAGAAAATAAAATAAATTTTTATTCGTATAAATTAGTTTTTTAGATTAATACAATCTCTATAATAGATATTAGATTTGTTAATTTTTATCTTGTTGTTTTTACTAAATATTAATCGATATAATACTAATAAGTTAATATTTAAAATAAAAACATATTAATCTAATACAAATATTTTTAGAATATTTAAAGTATTTGTTATAGATTGTTATAACATAAGATCTGCCCAGAGATCTGCTCGACACTTCTATATAATTAGATCTAGCGCCAACATTGGAATCGTCGTATCGATCGGTTTGCCTATATATCTATCTTCGATAGCTAGATAGATAGTCAAAAATTACTTTATTTATTATATTATGCATTTAATCTACTAATTTCTAACAATTAATATATTAAAAATTCGAGAAACCGACTTCTCAATTTTAAGATGCTAAGATAACTCAAATAACTCGAGATCAATTTCGAGAACGCTCGAGAAATAACGAGAAGCTTGCATTTGAGAAGTCAAAAAAGACTTAACAAACGATATAATTTTGACGTTCGAAATGCGCACAAATTCTTGCAATACTTCGATTAGATGTTTGCTTGTTATTTGCTTACATTATAGTAATTTGTATAGTAGAATCGAATAATTTGTAAGATTTCTACGCGAGAGTAATATGTAGACAAAAGTATCTTCTACAATTGCGCAATAATTGCGCTTATAAATTGCGCGAGTCTTGACAACGTGCAAATAGTGCTCTTGGCATTGCACGAGTAGTGTGTGTCTTAATCTATTTCTCAAATTTTGACTTTATTGACTCGAGATTAACTAGATCTACTAATGTAGCTTTAGGACTAAGATATTGACACAATAGTTCCAAGAGTCTTGAATTGCTAATAGAGTTCCTAGAGAATTATTCCGAATTGCCAATATAGCTTCAATTAAGCTAACAATGTCTATCTTCTATTGATAGAACTGTTGCATTAAGATAGTATTAACTAACAACAAAAAGTATTTTGTTTATAATATTATTTACATTGTTTGCAAAAAATAATAAAAGAAAAGATATTTAAAAAGAAAAGATTATCTTTAGTTTTGGTAGACTTTAAATTAACAAAACTTATAATTAACAATAATCTTTTTATAAGTCTTACAATTACTATCAAATTAAACAAATTTATATTCATCTTCTTCTTCTTCTTCTTCTCTCTTTTATACAAATCGATATCTTTGTTATTTATTAAGAAAGACATAAGACAATTACTTGATACTATAAAGAATAAGTATAAAGACAATAGAATTAACAAAGCAACAATTGAAGATTATATAAACTTGTTATAATGTCTTAGAAATATAAGACAATTGTTTAAACAACTTTGTTGAACAAGACTTTTAAGATATAATATTTAAATCAAATATTGTTGTTTTTATTTAGTTAATAAACAATTAATCGATCGAAATAAAGAATATATTTAAGATGTTAAATAGCAAGATAGATGCAAAAAATATATTTGTATAATCAAATGCTTCAAATTTAATAAAAAGAACATTTAAAACAAAAGCAATACAAAAACTATTAAAGATATTGTCGAAGAAGATATTATAAATTGTCTATTTTATATCGCGAAGCTTGCAAAATTTCTCTTAAAGATTAATCTTTCTCTATTATTAATTCTTGTTGTCAAATGTTTTACACAAGTAATTACAAGACTATACAAATAACAATTATTAATAAAAGCAAGATAGAAGCAATTGCTTTAGTAGAGAAAATAATAGAAAATATAATAGAAGTTGTTTACAAGAATTTGTCTCTTATATTAACAAACAATCAATTATCTCTTATTCTACAAACAAATTGTTTACTTTTAATTTAAAGTTAATATATTTACAAAGTATTGCAATTATCAAGCAAAAGATATTTAGATTCTTAAAAATAGAATATTTTTATTTCAATTTGTCTAAGAACACGCATGCAACAAAGAACTATATAATATTCGAAAAGAACGTCTTTTATTGCAACGTTTATATATTTGTATAGCAAATTAGACGTGTAATAGTTACAAAAGAAATAAACAAACAATTGCATCTCTATCTACGCAAATCAATTATAATTTGATTTATCAATTAGTTAAAATATTTATAGTAACATCTTAATAATTAATTTAACAACTTCTATATAACTTTAATTGTTAAATATAAGATATTTATCTTTAAGATCTTTGACAAGTTGCAATTGAAGCACTATATTATGCAAGATACACAAAAAGAATATTTAATAAACAACTATATTTAGACAATTATTTGCTATAAAAGATTATATAATATTGTAAACTTTGCAATTCTTACTTACGCATAAAGAATCTTAGTATAATTGTTGAATCGGGTCGAACATATTTTTTTTGTTCAACCCGAGAATTCGAATAGACTTCTTCGTTCAACCCGAAGTTATATTAATTAATTGCGCTACGTAGACTAGTTTAAATCAAGTATTTCTTTTTTTGCTTGAAAGCACGCTAAATTCTCTACAAAAAGACGTAATTTTTATAAAATACATATATAATACAATAAAGTTATGAATTTTTTAAAATTTAAGATTTTTTGAAGTTAAGCTTCTCGAGCCCGATTACTTAGCGATTCCCCCGCGAAATCGAGTTCGACGATCAGGCTAAAGAATCTAGACAATAATCTTCGATATAACGTTAGACATTCTATTAGATATATTAGTTTAAACAAGTTTGTAAAGATATTGAAGAATATTGTCTAGTATTATAACAATATTATTAGAAAGAACAATAGAGTCTTGATTATTGTCTTTAATAGAATCTTTATTACTAATTAGATCTCTAATCGATTTAACAAAAAAAAGACAATCTTTTAGCAAAATATTAAGATTGTAAAATATTGTCTACTATTGTAGTTGCAACAATATTAACAAGCATCTACTACTCCATTGTCGCAAACTAGAGAATATTAGAGTAAATATTAAAGTAATCAAGAATATTCAAGAAATTTATCGCGTTAATATTTATCTCCTAATTAGAAACCTCTTATCAATTAAACAAAAACGCGTTCTATCTACTTTATAAACGTCTAAGATATTAAAGACAATAAAATATACTACTTATTGTTAACAAATATTAAGTATATTATTGCTAACGCACAATTTAACAAAACAATAATTGTTTTCTATAATTAGACATCTATTAAGAAGAACTTTAATAATATCTATATTGTACAATACAATATATTATTTTATTCTTGCAATATTTGTCAAGTTATCTATTTAAAGAACTATAAAGAGCTAAATAATTATATAATTAATTGCTATTAAATAGATATTTGTTCTAATTAAAGCAAGACACGCAAACAATATATTAATTGAATAGAATACGCGACTCTAAATGTCTATAAAATTAAGATATTGTCTAATAGATACGCGATCTTTAAGACGACACTCTTTTAAGACAATTAAGAATCTATAATCGTTTGTGCGAATACTAAATTAGACACTAGCTTTATAGACAAATTCTTATTGTGTAAAGACAGTCTATACAAGCGTTTAGACATTCTTTTACTTATTATTGTACAAGATGTTGTTAATAAAAAGATAGTCGATAAACAAATGCATCTATCTATTTATATAATAGACGTCAACAAAGTTCTCGAAGTACGTTCTTATATTATTAAAGACATTAAAGCAAGTATAATACTAGATAATAATATTTTAGAAGTATCTAAAAACAAAATTAGTTTGCATCTATATAGTAAGCAAATACAAATAAGCAAAGTTTAAATATCTATTAAATTTATCTTGTTAAAAGTATTGTCGATAAGCTTTTACGTTATTTCTATTATTATCTTTATTGCTCTTAAGTTATGTCTTAAGACAATAAACAAACAAATAACAAAGACAATAAAATTTGCTATAAGAATTAATCAAAAATTACGCGTTCTTATTATCAAAAACAACGCGTCTTCTTAGTTCTCTTTAATCTTGTTAATGCAACAAACAACAATATATTTATTAAACAATTATAGAATACTATAGAATACTTCGCTTCGCAAGATTAAATATTAAAAAGATAAGTTTTAGATTTATTGTTACAATCTTAGCAGGTAATTGCTTATTAGAATAGAATTGCTAGTTTATCTACTAAATAGAAGATGCGAATTATTACTATGTATTTAGACAAACTTCTCTCTATAGAAATTAATTATCTTTTATTTACTTTATTAATTTGATAGCTTTAACTTTCTAGTTTGTAGTACAATATTTTATTGTCTACTTATTTATTACGTATCTTAAGTTCTTCTAGATATATTATTGTTAGTAATAGAATTACAATTTCTTGTATCGACTTTGCAATTATCTCTTATCTAGACAATTACAATTATTAAGAGTCTTATTTTTTTTGTCTTACTATCTAGTTAAGAAACTTCTTATTAAAATAGAAATTTGTATCGCAATTCTTTTATCTTATTGTTAAGAAAATTCTTATTATATTGTAATTCTTATTGCGATTGTTTTACAAAAGCATTGAAATATTTATCTTAACAATAACAAGATAATTGTCTTAATAGTATTTTTCTTATATTTGCTTACTTGTGCTTTTTAAATCTACAACTACTTAAAGATAATAAATCTATTTTATTCTTCTATTGAAGCAAAATTTATTGTTACTAGTATTGTCGAAGAACGTCTTTGCTCTACTATAGTAAAAAAATCTACTAGTTAAATTACACAACAAGTACAATTCTTTAAATCGCAATTATATTCTATTAAGTAAGCTATTAATTAAAATTAATTTATTGCAAATATTAAGAGCTTTGTTGCAAAGTATTATACTTAAAAAGTCGAAGTTAACGCTAGCAACAAAAAATCAAATATAGTAATATTATTTAGAAAAAATTATTTTATAGATATTATATCAATTTATATGTCTTTTGCTTTGCAAAGAGTGTTTTACAAGCACAAGTATTTAGCGGATTCCTAGTTTGTTAGTAAATTTGTTCTACTTTCTATAGAAAAATCTATTGCAAAAGAAAATTCTTCTATAAGTTAACAAAGAAATTTCTCTACTAGCAATTCTTCTACAAGTCGAAATTCTCGAAGCAAATCTGTATCAATATTATTGTCTATTATTATATCTAATATTTTTTGATAAAATATCGACTTTTTTAAGCAACAATAAAATGCTTTGCAAAATCTTATTAATAAAACTATACAATATCTAGTTCTATCAATCTTGTCAATCTTGTTAATTCTTTTAATTTTGCAAAAACTATAAAAAATATCAATTCTAATAGATAAAATATTGCTAAAATAAAGTTCTTTAACTCTTATTATAATAACAAGACTGTTGTTATTGTCTCGAAAATAGAATATATCGAAAAAGATATTTATTTTCGCAACGTACACGTCTTTATAGAGCGTTGTAAGAACATAATTATTAAGAATTCTAAAATAATTAAAAATAATCTTTATACTTGTCTTTGTAGCGTTGCTCTAGAATAATATATTTTTATATTATTAAAAGAGCAAAAATTCTTTGTTAAACACAAAGATAATATCGATTACTAAGCGAAAACTTTAACTAAAAGATAAATTTTTTTTTTACAATATTAGTTACAATTACACGCAAACAATACTTTATAAATAATAAATATTAACAACGCAAATCTATAAAATATGCTCAAATTATTATAAAAGCAATTAGATTTGCAAATATATCGATTTACAATTAAATTTACTTAATATACAATAATCTCAATTTAGAATTTTGTTAAAATCTAAGTTTATTTATCGAAGCAATTAACATAAATTTCTTTCTTAATAAAATAAAAATCAAGAAGAAAATCTAATAAGTATTAGATACTAGATATTGCGAAAATACTATTTGCGTAATATTTACTAGAAATTAACGCAATCTAGACAACTTTAACAATTGCTCTAATAACACAATTTAATTATACAATCAAAATTAATACTATTAAGACAATAATCGAAACAACAATAGCGCTATAAGAACAAGCGACAATGCTAGTAGAACATAATTTGCTTATTCTAGCTCGCAACTTTTGTTACGCAATTAAATTTTTATATTCTATTAATTCTAGTTCTTTGAATTACAATTTTAAGCGTTATTTTATTAAAATTGTGCTTATTAATTTTAATAATCTTAATAGCAAAAACAATTATCTTAGCAATTCGATAATTATTAAAACAAATCTCAAGATTAGACTTAGATTACTTCAAATAATTAAAATTAATTATTCGAAAATATTAATCGATTTATATTATTAAATCTCGTAGCAAACAAGTTTGCTTTATAGTAATCTTTTTTTTGTTTCTTTCAAAATTACAATAACTAGATTTAGCTCTAACATTCTTAGTATTTGCAACAATAATAAGCTTGCGCATATTATAATAAAACAAATAAGAACAAATATCTTAATTAAGAGAATAATTTTAATTATAAGAAATATAACTACTAGAAAAATAAAAAATACTATATCGAGAATAATATCGAGAATAATATCGAGAATAATATCGAGAAGAAACAAAATTACAATATCGAAATCTTCTTTCTTTAGATTCTTAAGTTACAATTAAGAGATACAAAATACAAACAATATAATATAGAATTCTTTTTTAGAAATAAGCTTTATTAGTATCTTTGCAATTGCAAAATTAAATTAAGAAAGAAGTTTGTACTTACTTTAACAAAAGCTAATTTATAAGACTATATACGAACATGTAACAAGACGTTGCTATATCGATGCACTAAAGACAAAACTACGTAATATGTAGAACTGCAATTTAAAGAGACATTAATTTGTAAAAATTCTAAAAGAAAATTCTTAAAGAGAAAACTCTATACGATGTTAAGTTGTTACTACAACAACTTGATACTAATAACGTGTTTGTTAATTATTGAAAACTAATATTATATAATTACAATAAAATTATTATCTCGATAGCTTATTATAATATTTTAAAGATTGTCTACTTAAAGATACTTTTTAATAAAGCACAAGATTTAGATTTTCGATTGTAATATTATACTATTATTAAGATCTTTATTGTTGTTATCTAGAACAATAATATTGTTCTAAATAATAAAAAAGATAATAATAATATTATCTTAAATTTCGAATATACAATATTAGTAATCGATTGCAAATTCTTGTATAAACAATTAACTATTGCAATTATAAAATATATTGCTTAGTTAATTAGAGTTTGCAATATAGAAAATATCTATCTCTTATTATTAAAATACGCTATTTTAGAACTATTAATAAGTAATAGTTTTAGAGATACTTCGATTTGTAACAAGTTTTAGAGACAAATATATATTGTAAACAATCTAAAGATTAATATATTAATTAATTCGAATATTTTAAATTTCTAAAAGATATATTTAAATACAAGAACAAACAACTTATTATAGATAATTGCAAAGAAATATTTGTTTCGATAAAAGTAATCTCGATCAAAAATAAGATAAATTAAATAATATAAACTCTTATAGCAATTACAATTTTATCTAAGTATAGTACTATAATTCTTGTACATCTATATAATAATACGCAATTATTAACAAGATTATAAAATCCTCTCTATACGAACGTTGAAGCTTCTGGGTCTTCGCGCCCAACCCAACCGACGGCTGTGCCTGCTCTCAAAAGCGAAACACAACACAAGTACTGTAGCCCGATCGCCGATTTCGAATTTGATACCCACTGTCGCTCAATAATAGCACCTGGAGCCTTAGGACCGTTTTTCTCGAATATGGATGGGGCTCATTATTGGCTTTGAATCAGCGTGCCAGCTCAGCTGTCTCACCATATACTTGAAACGCAGCAGCCGACACGTCGCAAGCATATCTGCGTAATCATCCCTTAACAACATATGTTTCATGGCTCTGTGGGGCAAAGGTAATTCATCATTATGATCTACTCTATTTACCAGTAATCGTGCTTTCTCGGGTTGCGCGACTGCGGTTCTGCGAACACGGCTGATACTCGATATTCTTCGCTCAAGCGAGTCAATGATTTCCTGGCTTTAACACCTTCCTTTTTTTTCCTTCGTGGCAACGCGGCATCTTCATCTTCTCAGAATAGATGATACGTCGTAATGCGGCTGTAAGAAACCCTATCTACCATCTTTGAATTTTCAATGGCAGCGCTTCAATGGACAACCTTCACATCCCACTTTCCCGCCCATTATCGGGAGCGCCTCAACGGAAGCATCTGCATCTGCATCCCCACACTCCGCCACCACGGCTCCCCCACAAAGCAGAAAGCCGAGAGTCCGGAAAGCAATACATAAGGATCCTTGATATCGCTGCATTAGATGCAACTCGTGGCATGCTTACCTCTACAACAGGAGGATACTTACCATTATCTCGCTCGTTATTGAATTTCCCCTACTCAGAATGTATTCGAATCTCATGAGCGCGGCCCCTTTGGTACTCACAGGCCTTCTCTGCTTTCTTCTGTCTCCTGTCTGGGCGTCTGAGGTACCCTCCTCTGGGAAAACTATCGCGCATCTCGTTGCATCACTTGACGCAGACATAGCTGCCGACCCAAGCTATTCTGCAGACGCCAAATCCAACATCAATGACACGGACAGATCCAATGCGAGTAGCACCGACTTCCGGCCTGATATGACTAAGAGATCATACGCACTTCTTAACGGAAGTCTCTTCACTGCCTCATATAATGCTAGCAATGGCAAGGGAGGCTACAATATTAGCCTTCCAGGCGACATATGCGCGGACAGCGTCGTTGGGAGTTTTAAAACACCCAGTGGCCGTTTGATTCCGAATGCTACCTTCATGGACGTCTTTGATGCCACAGACCTTCCGAGTGACGAACTCGCCAACGATACAATGACCCGAGCATTAGCTCTGCAGTCCACGCTCAACACCACCCTTTTGAACGTCATTTGTCCGCCACAGCCCGACAGGGAGCTCCTCTTCAGATACGATCCTGCCGAAGTAGACGGATTCTGGTCGGCCTTCATCCTCGCCGGACTGGGTGTCGCCGGGATTGGGTTCGCCGGCCTCCATGAGGCCATCGTTAGACAGTCTCAGGGGTTGATCAGTGTAAATGAAGAAGTATGGATACTTTCAGCCACGGCCCTCTCGCAGTACCTTGTCATCACCATAATCTTCCGGCTACAACATGTCAGGGCCTTCAGCAGAGGGGAGGCGTTTATCTACAATACATTTATCGGGATTGGAGAGGCGATTGCAGCCTGTTGCGGGGTTTCGTGGTCAAGGACGTGTGCGGCGCCGGGCGTACTGCGAGCAGGTCTCTCCCGATTGTCCAGGGCTACTGTCCAGCGAATACAAGGTTTCGAACCCAGATCTATGGGCACAGGTGGTGCGTCCTCCCTTAACCTCGTTGGACAGGATCTTGAGCAGGGGCGGTCGCCGGATTCGGGAAATTGTTTACCGCGCAGGTGAAAGGAGAACGACCTGGTTCTGGTGAAATTAGCCACGGAAAATCGTCCTTTGTTTTGCCTCTATGCCAGTGCCAAAGGCAAACCTGCCCTTTCATCCAGCGCCGAATGTTTTCTCTCGGCTAGAAGATCCCCAGTTGCGTCTAAGCTTAGTCAGCCTCATGGAACTTCTTTCCCCGTTGAGATTAATATAACTGGCAAGCATTCATTGCTATGCTATGATACGAGTCCTGACATTTTTCTCGAATTCGACGGCAAAATGTTGACTCTCTTTTCGCTGGTTGATCTTGATCTGGGAGCTGACTTTGCCTATTAAGCTCACAATGATATCATCACATGTGTATAGGCAACCCGCACTTCCAGCCCTAGCTCCGTCAATGACCCTACAGCCACCCTCATTTATAGAACAGGCAATATGACTGGCGTAGGGGTTGTACATAAACCTATATAAACCTCCAAACACCATTTGGTAGCGTGACGAGACTAGGTGCTAAACGAATCTTTACTCACACCAGCCTCTCCGTCCATTGGCCTTGTAGGAGAGAATTCTACCATATCTGGTATTGTCATGCCAACCATTTCTTCTTCATCTACCGGAACCACCACGACTTGACTACTCATTGCTAGGCTTTCAACGACCATCTCCATTTCCCGACGCTCTCTAGCAATAATCTTAGCAGCAATGGTGCTACCTGACAACAAGACATGACCCACTTCGGAGATACACCAATGACTGCTCTTTAGTCTTTGAGGAAATCTCTGATCCAAAAAGGCAAATCAGCTTGATCCTAACGTTTTCAATGCGACTCAGCCTACGGGTAATTTCTCGGACGTTGCTTAGCACATGGATATGGCACAGCAATGCGCAGGGGCATTATTGGAGGGACTTTGGAGACGTCACTAGATACGGAGGTTGCTAATTCTGTCCAAGGTGTTTCATCCGACAGCGTGTCTCTTCTAGGGTGATATTCTCTGTAGCCGCCAGTCGACATCCATCAAAGTACTTAATATCTGCATGGCGTCATAAACTTTCAGTGTTCACTCTCCTAGAAAGTGGATTCAGCAACAAAGATCACTAAAAGCTTCTGACAGGACTGTACAGGTAGCTAGCGGAATGAAGAGTTTGGTATAGGAATGTTTTCCGGTCCAGGAAAGTGATGGCAATGGGCCACCGTTGTGTCGGGGTCCAAAGAACATGTTTAAGCTTACCGGAAGCGGTGAAAAGTTTCCCAAGAGCCCATGGATCTATAGCAGTCAGTCTTCGTTAGCATAACAACGTTACAAATAACGTTAATATTGTCGTAGAAGCCAAAATGATGCGTTCACTTACTAGAAAACTAGGATACTCTCTACTTGCAATATCCGGTAATCAACATGAGTTTATCGAACAACGAGGATAGCGAATTCGAGCGTTGGTGAAAATGAGGCTCGAGTCCTAGTTTCCTCGATACGAGAACTCTGGTGGATATTCTCGTTTAAGACGAGACAACGTCGCCAAAATGAGTATATAGCGTCCTCGAATACATGTTCGACACTACAGTATGTGAGTCATCGTTGGTGTGCACATTCCAACGCAAATTGCTGGAGCTGGGTTACTGCTCTATATCTTCAGGACTCGAAAGTCACTCTTCATATCCTAGCAGAGATCGTACATCGCAGAGAATGTTCAAACTCTGGGTCAATACCTGTCAATTTGATAAGGCTGTAGTACCTTATAAATGCTATGCAGTTTTGTAGTTGCAAAAGTCTCTATTGGAAAACCCTAATTGCGCCTTTGCCAATCACAAAATTGAATTTCTATCACAAGCTGGATACCTTATCGACCAAGTTGCACGCTTCTCTTTCGTGCTTTTCGATCCATATATTCCATTCAAACATATGTTCGCCCCGGTATTAGGGGACCCACTAACTGGCTACTGAAAGAACAATGTCCTATGCCGTTCTTAGTACTCACAACTCCCCATTGAACCGGCAGAACAGCTGCATCAACGTCATTGGGTGGGCGATGACATGCAGCAGAGATAGCAGCACTACATGTAGAAGCAAGTGGCATTCCAGGCGGATACCGTCTAGCAGCTGTCGCCAAAGTCCCTAAGACTATTATGCTTCCCACGACCATTGTTAGAATTATTGCTTCAGGTGAGTAGCCGCAACTCGAGATTGTTCCTTCGTTTAGAATATCACGAGCAGAGTCAAGGATACCGATTTGAACAGAGAAAAAGCTCTGAGATGCCAGCCAGCTCAGCAAGCTGGAGAGTATAAGAAGTGGCAAGGAGTATGTGTAGGGGAGCTGAAGCCAATATGTACTTCTTTGTGTACCCTTAGGCGAGGTGACTCGAAGCGTGCTTCGATGATGAGCGTATCGCATCCATTCATTACCTGTCATAACAGTCAGAGAATTGAAGCGCGATTGAAAGACGTATTCTCATATACCTGCAACCATGCATGTCAACAGACCATTGAACATCAGATATAGATACGAGAGGATGATTTGAGGAATGTTTGCCAGTAACGCAGTAGATACGAAAGGGAGATTTAAAGGGAGAATATTGTTTCCGACAGGCTTTCCAATACCGATGCTCCATAGAGACCCCCAACTTTCTTTAGGAATAACCGCTGTCGGAAATGCAATGCATGTAATTAAGAATGGGATGGTACTTAGGGGCTTTAGCTTAGCTTCACTACACTATGATGGTCTGACGATAGAGTGGAGTAACATATCGGGGTAGCGGGAAGCTTACCTAGCGAAGCAGAGAGCCCAGCGCTTCCGAGTCGCCGCACTTGCCCAATACCAACGTTTTGGTTCCCAATGCTTGGATTTCATCTCCATCAGGATCTTTTCACAAGGTAAGGACAACTTTGACACCCATTTCGACTCGATATCTATCCAGTTCCACAGGAGGTGTATGCGATCAGCCGAGTAAATGCTTAATCCACGAGTTGTGACATCCTCCTTATCCAGGAAGCTCTCTATCGCATCACCGAACGTAATCAACGCTCCCTGGTTGTGCGTCTTAAGCGTCATAAACATGCTAATAGCCTTGACAAGATTACATATTATGACTGTAATTGCAAAGTACAGACTGAAGCGAACTTGGCAATTTTCTTTAGCTTTCTCGCTCCAGCAATACTGGACTATACTGCCGTTAACATTCCAAAGATCAGGACCAGGGTTGCAGATTGTTCGATTGGCCGAAGGGCACACCCAGTCGTAGGAAGGATAGGTAGTAGGGAGACTGGCGTAAGGGGGTCCCATGATTTCTGAATAGCCGGCGTACGAGTAGTTACGATTTCCATCTGGAGAGTAATCTGCCCCTTGACTATTCTGCACCAGCAACAAATCGCCCCTTGCAGATACATATTGTGTCGAATATGCCTGCATGCAATCCCGAGCACTCAATCTTTCAAAGCTCGCAGTTCTGTCGATTCTGTCTCGGAAATTCTGTGCAGTCTCAATAGAATCGTTCGAGACCTGAAGATTACCGGTATCAAGGTTTCCGCCTCTAATATAATCTTCCGATGCAGCCATTACAGTGTAAACATTAGCCTGCGTTGTCAAAAAAGCCACAGAGTTGTACCTACAAGCTATATCAGTATGTTGTAAAGAGTGCGCTCGCGGAAATAGTTACGCACACCAGATGTAAAGGGAACGCGCTTAGTCCAAGACTTAGCCAGAGCAATTTACGGCTCAAGCCAATACCTCTGATGTTGTGGATTGAAGGTACTCCGAGATGCAAGAAACGCCCCTTAGAGTGTGCTTTGTCGACTTCTTCTCGAGTTGGTGAACCCAAACACTGCATGCAGTAGTTACTGGCACCCAGGAGTATCGTACTCAGAACGTTTACTGCGAGCTGTAACCATGTATTGATAGTCTTGGCCCTTGCACAGTCTCCATGGAACAGCGTGCCAATACCATTGCTAAATGGATATGATGCAGCTGCGTATATGGTCATACTGCTGTTGATTGCTAGGACGACGAGAGCCGTGAGACAGCTAGCAAGTGCTCCAGCATACCAACCTGAGTGTTGTTGCTTCCACGTTTTCTTTCGGTGTGCTGAAATTGTTGGTGGGGTAGAATCAAGGGATTTGGTTTCATCTAAGTTTGAAATGCGCTCGTTGTCTTGAGGCGCATAAACCTTTGCATATTCGAAACTATGGTTAGGAACAGTGTGCTGTGACTGACTGTTAGCCGAAACATTATCATCAATCAATAACCGGCCGAGATTTGAACGGCCCAAGTAATTCAGTCTACCGAAGAAATCAGCCCAATATTCTGATGAATCTTTTGATCTCCGCTACATATATAAGGAGAGAAAGAGAAGACAACCGCGTCCCCTTGATTGAAAAAAGCTAGCTCACCTCAACCCCTCTGCAATTTCCGTTATATCTATTGGTTCCAGCAAATGATCGGGAAGAGAGGCTTGAATTTTGTTGATTCGAAGCCACATGTGAGGAGCTTCTGCGGCAGATTGAGACTTTGGCATAACGGCGGTGAATGAAGAACGGGTATGTGAACACCTCGACAGCTTAAGGTACCTTAGCAAAATAACATGGGTTCCTTAAGCCAAATATATTTGGGGTGGACGTGTCCTTTCCGAAGAGCTGTTAGGTACGATGGAATAATGATCCTCATAACTCGTTAGACTTAGACATGTTTCAAGGCAAGACACTGCATGCATGAATTGGCACACCGAGCGCCGCAGTAAATCGACAAAACTTGACACTTGTGCTCGTATGTTGATGTGAAACACAGCATGAAAAGGCATAAACACGAATGGGCTGTGCACCATGCGTTTCTTGCCTCGTCTCAAAACTTTTAGCCGAAAGCCTAAATAACCACGATTGGATGTGTTGCTAGAATTGGCACATGGACAGCGGAGACAGAGTTGTGCATTGCGCCCTCTTCGCCACATCCTGAATAGATCAATACAGATGGTGCTTGCCGTTTTCGACAGTGGCATTAGCACGGCACCGAAAAGTTACAGACTCAGAGAGAATATAGTTCGAGAGCTTGGTCGGCTTATTCAAGACAGCCTCGATCGAGAAAGCCGATCGTAAGAAGCAGTCAAACAAGCGGTATAACTATCACGTCATCTTACGAAGATCAAGCGAATAAGATACCCATATTACCGTGCGGACACAGCATCCGTGGGTAGCTGAATTTCACCCTGAACAGTGTAGGTATGATACTTCGAGAGTACGGCTTCTAGACCCTGTTTGCCTTCGCCCATGCATCGTGTCGCTCCTTTTGCTTCTCCCGTTCCTTCCTCAGTTTCTTAGCTTTGCTCTTGGTGATTTCCTTGCCTTCTTTATCCTTGGTCGGCAGTCCCTCGGCATCCCAAGCACTGTACTCATCTGTTCGGAATATTTCCAGATGACTTTGGCGGCCTTTGTCTGCTTTGGCTGCTGCTTCTCGTTCGCGCTGTTCTTTCGCCGCTTGCTTTTGATTTTCTCGCTCTTCCTTTTTCACCCTAGATAGCCGCAGCTCCTTAGTGACGGGCCGTATGAGGGCTGGTTGATCACCGTCACGATCTTCGAGGTAAACGCCTAGATTCCAGAGATCAACATCTCGGACTCGGTCACAGAGCTGAAGAATTTCTTGGGATAGAGTGGGTGATTCCCTCAGAGTCCCCGCCTCGCTCCTGAAACTCTGCAATACATCTTTGTATGCGACCGCGCCCGAATGTGGGTCTGCATATAGATTCATAGTCGCATCGCCCAATTTTCCTATATCTCGCGTGGTTAAACCCTTTGCGGTCCTAGCCATTCGGCGCAAACCATCACGCAGTCGAGAGAGGGACTCTAGATATGGCTTCGCGGCTTCAGGCACGTCAACACCGGACCAGCCAATTGTTTCGTCGCCTGGAGCCGCTGCACCATTGAGTCCAAATGTATTGACCATCGATGTCACCCAGCGGGCCACCGCAAGTGTAATATCGGATCCGATCATCATCCTGTCTGTGGCATTATAGCTCGAGACTAATTCTGAGATAATGCCCATCACGGCAGGTGTATTGAAAGAGTCACAAAGTGCGTAAAAAGTGTCGTCTTTCGCCTTTTGTAGAGTTTCCTTCAACTTCTGGTCACCTTCGGCGGTATTTAGCAATCCCGTATTCCCCAAACGGTCAATGGCATTAATAAAGAAATTCTAGAGATCATCAGCTGTCACCATACATGCGAGTGGCTTTCTCGGGGAACGGGGCGCTATACGTTCAATTTGTCTTCCCATGCTGACCCTGCCTTCACCAAGTCTTCTGTGATTTCAATACCCTCTTTCCACCCCCCGAGTAGGAAAGCTATCCTCAAACTCCGTGGAGTCCAGTCACCTCGGTCCACCGCCTCCCGAATGGTGATGAAGTTCTTCAAAGATTTCGACATTTTGGAGCCTTGTATTGAGAGATGCCCCATATGCATAAAATAATTGACCCATTGATGCCGATATTTATGGTCGTGACTGGACCAGTATGCTTCACTTTGTGCCAATTCATTATCATGATGCGGAAAAGCAAGATCTATACCGCCAGAATGGATGTCCAAATGGCTTCCCAATTTATCAGAAGCCATCGCCGAACATTCTATATGCCACCCAGGCCTACCATTGCCCCATGGACTCGGCCAGCTTGGCTCACCAGGCTTAGACGACTTCCATAGAGCAAAGTCTGCGTCGGATCGCTTTTCAGACGTCTTCTTGGTTAGCGCGCCTTCTCCATCTGCCTGTAAGTCCCTATCATTACGATTCCATGGTTCAAGTCGCGCATAGTTGTTGTTAGCTTTCTCGAAAGCATCGATATCAAAGTAGACTGAGCCATCGGTAGTTGCATAAGCAAACCCATTTTTCTGAACTTGTCGCACAAAGTCGACAATTTGCGTGCCATATTCTGTGACCCGGGTGATCTCATCTGGGTCCAAACAATTCAAAAGTCTTACATCCTCCATAAAGCGGTCTTCGAATTTCTTTGTAAGCTTTGTAAAGATCGTATGATCATTCGCATCGATTGACGATCCAGACTGTGAATCAAGATAGGGTAATAATATGTCTTGAACACCTGCATCGACGTTTTTCATAGAATTCAAGGCATCTGATGCAGTAAGGATGGTTTTGATGTGCATCTTAAGTTTGGCTTCTCTTTCTCCGGGATTGCTACCATCTAAGGACTTTCCATCTAGTACGTCGGCATACTGAATATGGACCTGAGAGTAAACTTCTTTTAAGGGGGTATCTGGAGGTACTTTTGGAAGGTTCTTTAAAATATAAGCCTTCAAAGCCGCAAGCTCAGTATCAGTTTCCCTCGCTGTTTGCTTCTGCCGTTCTGTAACGTATTGCTCTAGTAAATGTTGTTGTCTTCCACGAAGTATAATCTGCAATGGTGTCAATTATTCATAACCCTTAAGGCGTAACAGGATACGGCGCCACAATTAATAGTTATGGTTTGTTCCAGCTGGAGCAGGCTGGAGCCGCCGCTTCCTTCATACGCACCTTGTCATCAACATCCGTGATGTTCATTACAAACTTCACATTGTACTTGAAATAGTCTCGCATTATTCGCCTGATTATATCTGTGCTCATGTAGTTTCTTACATGGCCTAGATGCGCATCGTCATATACAGTCGGACCGCAGGCGTACCATTAGAACAAGATTTTTTCTGCTAATATTTAATTGTTAATTTAAAAAAGATTTCTGTTTTTCTATAAAATTGATTGTATTGCTTTTCTATAATTCTTTTATATAGTTTATTGTTAAAATCGATAGCTATTTCGATAAAATCAAATATTGTGTTAATAGATTTGCTATTATATATAATTTTGTTTTTAAAATTGTTTTTAAGATCTTATTAAAATATTGTTATAAATAGAATATTATTTTACTCGATAAAATTAATATACTTTGAAAATTTTGTTACGTAGTCTATTGTAGAAATTTGTTAAATTAAGTGCTAAATTATCTTTTTTGCAATTTGTTTCTTTTTAAATATTTTAAAGATTTTTCGAAGCTCTTTTTTAAAATTACTAAAGTTTGTAAATATTGTATAGAGATTTTTGTTATAGTTTTTTATAGATTGATCGCGTCGATTCGAGAAATCGAGTTCGATTCAAGAAATCGAATCGAATTTTAACAATTTAATTCGAATTAAATCGAAAGTCTTGACAATTCGATTTCTAAAATTAGAATTGACAATTTAATTCGATTTCAAACTTAAAATCGAAAATGGAATCGAAAAATCGAATCGAATTGTTAAAACTTAATATTAAGATAAAAAAATTCTAAAATAAATTGTAGAAAATTATATTTTATTCTATAATCTTTCGATATAAGATTATTTAGTAATAAATTGTAGTAATGCATTCGAACTATCTAGATAGCTAGAGTTAAATTATTGACTTAATTTTTTTAGTTAAAGAGTTTAACAATCTCGTTTTGCATAGTCTTGTCAAAGATTATAAAAAAAAAATATATCTTAAGAAGAATTTAAATTCTTGATCTTTTAACTCGCAATAACAATAATACAATATTTACAAGAAGTTAACAAAAGCACAATAATGCTCTTAATAATATTATTATAAATATGGTGTTACTATTATTGAAAGTTAAAACGCTCTATTATTAAGCTATTAAGATTTTAATGTTTAAGTATATTCTATTTAAAAATATATAAAGAACTAATAACTTTAAAGCAATAGTATTTAATAATGCAATATAGTAATACAATATAATAATGCAATGTAATGATATATTATAATGTTAATTTGTAATAGTAAACTCTTTAAGCTAAGTATATAAAGTTATTAGTTCAAGATTTTAATAATCTTGTTTATTGTACTATTATTTTGAATAACTTAATTCGAGTTGTTTTCGATTTTGTTATTATTTTTATTATTGCGATCTTGATCTTTATTGTTTGCATTTTTCTCTTTGTTATTATTATTAATATTAGTAACTTTATAATAGTTATAATTTAACGTTTTAGTATCTTCTTAAACTATATGTCGAATTTCTTAACTATTATTATTTTCTTTAACAATATTGTTAGAATTCTCTATTTTAACATTAATAGAATTGGAAATTTCTCTCTCTTTTGCGTTTTTTGATAACGCAAATTTCTTAACAAAGCTACTATACAAATTGAAAGAATCGATATTATTAGTTCTTTTTAGACTAATTGCGTCGCATTGAATTATCGAGTTCGAATTAGATATTCGATTCGAATCTTAACGATTCGTATTAACTCGATTCGAAAGTCTTGACAATTTGATTTCTAAAGTTAAATCGACAATTCGAATTGATTTCTATACTTGAAATCGAAACTCGACTCAAAAAAATCGATTCAAATTGTTAAGACTACTATTTTTAGTAAATTTTATTATTTTTAGTAACAATTAATTGATAATTTGATAGAAACAATTAATCTATTTAAATTAATTAATAAATATATTAGAAATTTCTCTTTATAAATGCATTACTATTGTGCGTTATCTAGTAATTAATA
>JAABUQ010000825.1_pt1 | contig 71542 bp, 55 predicted proteins | sample 5560001 | NCBI WGS metagenome assembly JAABUQ01 (sample SAMN10711888, study PRJNA513371) | rock metagenome | isolation source: Antarctica rocks | place: Antarctica: Victoria Land, Finger Mt nord | collected 2015-12-18 | reverse complement strand
GGCGTTTGGCCATCGATCTGCTCTGGGGGGTTTGACCCTGCGTGAGCGCGGGTGTACGATCGGTCTCGTGAGGTTCCCGGGCTCCGGGGAACCCTCACCGCGTCCCCCTGAGGTCACATCCAAGAAAGGGGTCCGGACATGGCATTGTTCGAAGTCGAGACCACGTCTCACATCATGATCGCCTGCGTCGAGGACGAGTCGGCCGCCCGCGCGTTCGCCGACTCCAACTATCCCCAGGAAGAAGTCTTGCGGGTCACCCGCCGGCCTCGTGACGCCTGGGTGATCTCCAAGACCCTGCTCGGCCTGACCAAGACGGCCGACCCCTGCATCAAGGCCCGCGACTGCCTGGCCAAGGCCGCCGGCGACAAGCTCCACGCCGTCCGCCTCTACATGCAGCAGACCGGGACCGACCTCGAAGGGGCCCGCAAGGTCATCGAGTCGAACATGGCGATGGGTTGGTGATCGGACCGTCCTGATTCATTTCGATCCGACTTCGGCGTCCGATTGGCATCGAGTTCGCTTCGGATCTTCCTCCAACCAGGACCGGCCATTCTCCGGGCGTGTCCGCTCGCCCCGGCGGGAGAGTCTCGATGCCCAAGGTCATCAGCCTGATTCTCGGGGGAGGGCGGGGGACCCGGCTCTACCCGCTCACCCGGTCGCGGAGCAAGCCGGCCGTCCCGATCGCCGGCAAGTATCGCCTGATCGACATCCCGATCTCCAACTGCATCCACTCGGGCTTGAACCAAATCTTCGTGCTCACCCAGTTCAACTCGGTCAGCCTCCACCGCCACATCGCCAACACCTACACGTTCGACCCATTCGGCGGCGGCTTCGTCGAGATCCTCGCCGCCCAGCAGACGATGCAGCACGAGACCTGGTACCAGGGCACCGCCGACGCCGTGCGTCGGAACATCCCGTACTTCTCCGAGGCCAACTTCGACCTCGTCTTGATCCTGTCCGGCGACCAGCTCTACCGGATGGATTTCCGCGACATGGTCCGGAACCATCTCGAGAACAAGGCCGAGGTCTCGATCGCCGCCCTCCCCGTGCCCGAGGCCGAGGCCCGGGCGTGCGGGATCATGCGGATCGACGCCGCCGGCCGCGTGATCGACTTCGAGGAGAAGCCCAAGACCCCCGAGCTGCTCGGCCGCGTCCACACCGACCCCGACTGGATGGCCCGGCTCGGGATCGAGGCCAAGGGGCGGCCCTACCTCGCGAGCATGGGCATCTACCTGTTCAACCGATCGACCCTGGTCGACCTCCTCGCCTCCGGCGACGCGACCGACTTCGGCAAGGAGTTGTTCCCCCAGGCCATCGCCAACCACCAGGTCCAGGCCCACCTGTTCGACGGCTACTGGGAAGACATCGGGACCGTTGGCGCCTTCCACAAGGCGAACATCGACCTCACCCGCGAGAACCCCCCGTTCGATTTCGTCTTCGGCGAGCAGCCGGTCTATACCCGGCCGCGCTACCTCCCCTGCTCGCGGATCTCGGGGGCCACCGTCACCGACAGCTTGATCTCCGACGGCTGCGTGATCGGCAAGAATTCGGTGATCGAGAACTCGGTGATCGGCGTCCGCGCCCAGATCGCCGACAACGTCGTCATCCGCAATTCCTACCTCATGGGCTCCGACAGCTACGAGAACGAGAAGCAAGTCGCCGCCAATCGACGGGCCAACCGCCCCGACATCGGGATCGGCGCCGGCTCGCGGATCGAGAACACGATCGTCGACAAGAACGCCCGGATCGGCCGGAACGTCCGGATCACCAACGAGGCTCGCGTCGTCGACGCCGAAGAGGCGCCCCACTACGTCATCCGCGACGGGATCGTGGTCATCCCCAAGTTCACGATCCTCCAGGACGGCCTGGTGATCTGACCCGGTGGGGCGGGGCGGATCTCCACCCCGGCCCGCTTCAGTCGCCCGCGGCCCTCGACGTCTTCCGCCGGGGGTCGGGGACGCCGTGGATCACCCCGGCCTCGTCGACCACGATCGTGTGGGCGTCCCCCTGGGTGCCCCCGACCTTGATCCGGTGGCCGAGGGCGGCCAGCGCCTCGCGAGTGGCGGCGTCCCACGATGTCCCTTCGAGCGTGAGGACGTCGGGGAACCAGGGGTGATGGGTCCGGGGGGCTTCGACCGCCTCCCTCGGGCTCAGGCCGAATTCGAGGACGTTGAGGACGACCCAGAGCGTCGTGTTCGGGATCGTCCGGCCGCCGGGCGAGCCCGTCACCAGGCGGACCTTGCCGTCCTTCACCGCGATCGTCGGCGACTGCGAGCTGAGCATCCGCTTGCCCGGCTCGATCCGGTTCGCCGGCGTCCCGATCCGCCCGGCGGCGTCGGTCCGGCCCGGGATCAGATTGAAGTCGCCCATCTCGTTGTTGAGCAGGAAGCCGGCGCCGGCGACCACCGACTTCGAGCCGTAACCTTCCTCCAGGGTGTAAGTCAAGGCGACCGCGTTGCCGTCGCCGTCGAGGGTCGAAAGGTGGGTCGTGTGCTCGCCCTCGGCCCCGAGGATCGGGAACGGAGCCAGTCGGGCGCTCGGCGTCGCCCGGTCGGTGATCGTCCGGGCCAGCTCGTCGGCGAGGCTTTTCGAGACCATGCGATCGACGGGGACGGCGACGAAATCGGGGTCGGCGATGACCGTGGCCCGGGTGAAGAACCCGCGCCGCATCGCCTCGGTCACGCGATGGAGGGTCGTCGGCGAGCGCGGGCCGTCGGCCTTGAGGTCGAAGCGTTCGAGGATGTTGAGGGCCTGGAGGATCACGATCCCGCCGGAGGCGGGCGGGCCCATCCCATAAATCTCGGAGCCGCGAAAGGTCCCGCGGACCGGCGGCCGTTCCCTGGCCCGGTAGGCCGCCAGGTCGTCCAGGGTGACGAGGCCGCCGAGCTGGTCCATGTGGGCGACGATCTTCCGGGCCGTCGCCCCTTCGTAGAACTCGGAGGGGCCGGTCGCCGCGATCCGGTCGAGGGTGTCGGCCAGATCCCCCTGGATCAGCCGATCCCCCGCGCGCCAGGGGGTCCCGTCGGGCTTGCGGAAGGCGGCGACCGACGCCGCGAAATCGGCCAGGCGGTCGGACTGGGGGCCGAGGTCCTCGGCGACGAGGGCCGCCGGGTCGACCTTGCCTTGCGGGAGCACCTGGGCGTTGAGCGAATTCGCCAGGGTCGCCGAGATCGGGAACCCCCGGCGGGCCAGCGTCGCGGCCGGCCGGACCAGGTCGGCCCACGCCGCCTTCCCCCACTTCTCATGGGCCAGGCCGAGCCCCCGGACGGTCCCCGGGACCCCGGCCGCCCTCGGCCCGGCCCGATGCTTGGCAAGGAGTTTGCCGTCATTTCCGAGGTACATTTGCTCGGAGGATGCCTTGGGGGCGGCCTCGCGGAAGTCGACCGTCACCACCCGGCGAGGCTCGGCCAGGTAGGCGACCAGGAACCCACCGCCGCCGATGTTGCCGGCGGCCGGGTGGGTCACGGCCAGCGCCAGGGCCGTGGCGATGGCGGCGTCGACCGCGTTGCCGCCCCGCCTCATCGCTTCGAGGCCGGCCTCGGCGGCGTCCCCCTGCTGGCAAACCACGACGCGCGTCCGGAAGGTGGTCTCTTGCCCCCCCGCCACGGCGTCGAGGGTGAGCACGGAGACCACCACGGCGACCATCCCGGGCCTGAGCATCGGCCACCTCGGATTCCGTTGAAGAAGGGGAGCACCTCAGAATTCCGGGAGCGCGCCCCGCCGGGCCGCCCGGACCACCAGGAACGCGCCGGTGCCGAGCAGGGAGAACGGCATCGCCATCATCAGGAGGATGCTGTAGGAGTAGCCATCGGCCAGGCGCGAGGCGTCGCCCCCCTCCTGGTTGGCGAGGGCTTCCTTGCAGTTCGGGCAGGCCGCCGCCTCGCCGGCCAGGAGCGCGACGAGGATCAAGGCCGGCCCGGAGAATCGGCGTCGATGGGGTCTCATGGTCGCGATCTTCTCCTCAATTGGTCGAGATCGGCATCCGGTACAGCATCCAGTAGATCACGACGCCGGTGACCGAGACATAAAGCCAGATCGGAAAGGTCACCCGGGCGATCGAGGCGTGTCGCGAAAACTGGCCCCGGATCGCCCTCAGCAGCGTCAGGCTCACCAGGGGGACCACGCCGAAGGTCGCCAGCGCGGTATGCGAGAGCAGGATGGTCTGATAAGTCGACCAAGCCGGGCCATACCCTCGGAAGGCCACGCTCCCCGCCTCGAAATGATACACGAGGTAGGAGGTCAGGAACACGCCCGAGACAACGACGCTGGCGATCATGCAGACCGCGTGACCCCGAACCCACCGCGCCAGGATGCAAGCCCAACCCATCAACAAGAGCACCGCGCACGTCCCATTCAGGGTGGCGTTGATCGCCGGGAGAGGACGGGCCCAGGAGGCTTTCCGCCGGGCCTTGTCGATCAGGTCGAGCCGATCCGCCGGGTCTTCCGAGTCGAAGACCCCGGCCACCACGTTCCCTCGGTCGACCAGGACCAGGCGGTTGCTATGAGCCACGGCTTCGACGCTGGGCGGCCGAGGAGCTTCGTCGTTCCGGGCCACGCTGATGTGAAAGCGCTTGAGGATCAAGTCGTAAATCTCGGCCTCTTTGCCGGTCAAGAACCACCAACGCTCGGGGTCGGCGCCGAGGGCCTTCGCATAAGCGGTCAGGACCGGGGGCGTGTCGTGTCCCGGGTCGACCGAGAGGCTGACGAGCCGGACGCCCGCCTTGCCCAGCGGGTCTTGCAAGCCCTTCATCACGCTCGAAATCCGGGGACACGACGCCGGGCAGCGGGTGAAGATGAACGCCGCGACCCAGACATCACCGGCGAGGTCGGCCTCCGTGATCGACCGCCCCGACCGCTCGGTCAAGTGGAACGATCCCAGTGGATACCCGCGATCGCCCAGGTCGCGCCCCGCGCGTTCCTGGACCCGCGGTCGACCACTACCGAGGCCGAGGACCAACCCGGCGGATACGAGAATCGTCCCCGCGACGATCGAGAGCCCGAGGCGGTAGGAAGCATTCACGAGGAAGCCATTCGGTTGAAGACGGTGGTGGATAGTTTCGGAAAGCCTAGAGGCCCATCCCGACCGAGGGCTCGTCGATCGAAGTCGCCGGGAACGCCATGTCGGGGATCAGGGCGACGACCAAGACCACCGCCAGAAACATGGCCGGAATCAGGAGCAAGTAAACCCAGCGCCCCTCGAACTTCAGGTGCATGAAGTACCAACCCACCAGCGCGGCCTTGACCAGCGCCATCAAGAGCAAGCCAATCACCAGCGGGGCGAACCCGAGGTCCAGGAACGACGCATAGCCGTATTCGAGGATCGTGAAGACCAGCAAGGTCCAGAACACCTTCATGTACGGGGCGTGCGACTCGACGTGCCGCTCTTGCTCGGGCGTGAGGTTGTGCTCGGCCATCGGTCGGTGCCCTTTCGTCGCGATCAGATCAGGTAGACGACCGTGAACAGGATGATCCAGACGAGGTCGACGAAGTGCCAGTAGAGGCCGACGATCTCGACCGAATTGTAGTTGGTCGAGGAGTACGCCCCGGTCCACGACCGGAGCGTCAGCAGGGCCAGCGCCACCACGCCGGCCGCCACGTGCGCCCCGTGAAACCCGGTCATCGTGAAGAAGCAGGACGCGAACAGGCTCACGTCGGGCGTGAAATGGCCGGTCGCGCTCACCCCGACCGGGTAATGGTGGCCGAACATCAGCTGATGATATTCGTAGACCTGGACGCCCAGGAAGGTGGCCCCGATGAACGCGGTCGCCGTGAGATACCGGGCCCCCCGCCCTTTCTGGTCGCGCTGGAAGGCGCCGAGGGCGAGGACCATCGTCACCGACGAACAGATCAGGATGAACGTGTTGACGGCCGTGAGGTCGATGCTCAACGGGTTGGTCGCGCGATCGTAGGGCCTGGGCCAGCGGGCCAGGCCCAGGCCCGACCCCGAGGGGTCGCGCTTCAGCTCCAGCGACAGGTCGGTGCCGGGGGGAAATTCGCGGCTGTAGGCGGTCGGCGGGCTCCCGGCCCGGAGGACGATGTAGGTCCCGATCAGGCCGGTGAAGAACATGATCTCGGTGGCCAGGAACAGCCAGATCGCGACCTTGCCCGGCGACAAGGGGGGGGCCTGGACCGTGGGCCGAGCCCTCGACGGGCGATCGATCGGCAGGCTGACCGGGTACGTGGCGTCGGCCATGAAAACAACCCGCTTCGGGACCGGGGGACGCCCCGGCGACGTCAGGCCGCCGGGTCCAGGAGCAACAGGAGGAGCACGGCGGGGAGGTACAGGAACGACGCTCGCAGGAGCTTGCGCGCCGTCCGGTCGTTCACGTCGAGCCAGAACCGGACGGCGAAGTACAGGTAGAATAGCCCGAGGGCCAGGGCCCCGGCGAAGTACCAGCGGCCCCCGAGCCCGATCGCCGCCGCCGCCGGGATCAGCCCGGCCGGGACGAGGAGCAGGGCGTGCCAGGCCGCCTGCCGCCCGGTCATCCCCCCGCGCGGGTCGACGCTCGGGAGCATCTTGAGCCCCCCCCGGGCGTAGTCGTCCCGGTAGATCCAGGCGATCGCCAGGAAGTGGGGGAACTGCCAGAGGAAGACGATCAGGAACAGGGCCCACGGCTCGACCCCGAGCCGGCCGGTCGCGGCGGCCCAGCCGATCACCGGCGGCAAGGCGCCGGGGATCGCCCCGACGGCCGTGTTCAGGGTGGTGACGGACTTGAGCGGGGTGTAGAGGCCGACGTAGAGCACGAACGTCGTCGCCGCCACGCCCGCCGCCAGGACGTTGACGCCCAGGGCCAGGATCGCGACCCCGACGACCCCGAGGACGGTCGCGAACGCCACGGCCTCGCCCAGCGCGACCCGGCCGCTGGGCAACGGCCGGTTGGCGGTCCGCCGCATCCGGCCGTCGCGGTCCCGCTCCAGGATCTGATTCCAGGCGCTGGCGCCGCCGGCCACCAAGGCCGTCCCGACCAAGGTCAAGAACAGCCGGGCGACCGAGATCGACCCGTGGGCGCCGAGGACGTAGCCGGTCGCCACCGTGACCAGGACCATCACGGCGATCCGCGGTTTGGTCAGGGCGACCATCGCCAGGACCCGGGACCGAGCATCGGCCTCGACCAGGGGCGGCTCCGGGCGGGTCCCGGCGAGCAGGGGGGGGTCGAGGGTAACCGCCGTCTTCACGCGACTGCCTCCAATTCCCGGGCCGGGTTCCCCGACGGGCGGTCCCGCCCGGGCGACTCGGCCAGTTGTCCGCACGCCCGGAGCGTCAGCACCATCGTCGAGGCGAGCAGGAGGCCGGCGTTCGCCTGGTGGCCGGTCCGGATCAAGGCCTGGAACAACGTCACCGGCCGGGCGATCCCATCATACGGCCGGAGCAGCCACCACGCCGCGACGCCCAGGGCGACCTGCAAGGCCAGGGTGGTGGCCAGCGCCACGGTCGCGGGCATCAGCTCGGGGAACCCGGCCCGCCGACGCCTCAGCCCCGCGACCAGACCCGCGCCATGCCCGAGCACCAGGACCGCCGCGACCGCGTGGATTCTCAGGGGGAGCACGGCCGGGTAGTGCCGGAGCCACGCCCCGAGCCCGACCATCAGGGCGACCAGCCCGAGCATCGCCACCGCCTGGCGACGGACCTTGCCGACGCCCGCCGCCGCCCGCGCCGAGCCGGCCCAGGATCGGCCGGTCAGCACGCAAAGGGCGACCATCAGGCCGAAGAACGCCTCGGCCTTCACCCCGTGCACGGCGGCGAGCAGGGTCGAATTGTACCGGACCCGGAGGCCCCCCAGGAACCCCTGGGCCACCACCGCCAGCAGGGCGACCACGCCCAGCGCCTTGAGCGACCGCCGCCGCTCGAAGATCAGGAAGTCGATCATCAGCAGGATCGTGAAGATCCCGACCGCCGCGCCGTAGAGCCGGTGGGCATGCTCGCCGAAGACGCCCCAGGGGGCGGTGGTCATGTCGTACAGGAACATGTTCATGCCGAACGTCGTGGGCCAGTCCGGCACGGCCATCCCGACCCGGTAGGTCGTCACCAGGCCGCCGACGAACAGGAGGGGCCAGGTGAACAGGGTCGCGAGGACCGCGAACCGGTGCGGGCCCGGGCGATGGGCCCGGTCCGTCCCGGCGAGGTCCGCGTCTCGGTCGTTGTCGACGTCTCGTTTCATGATGGTCGGTCTTCGCGAAGGGGAATTCGCCCGGTCAGGACATGATCGGGTCCATCGGGCCGGCGATCGGCGGCCGGGGCTCGGTCTGGGGCAAAAAGTCGCCCACGACGCCGGGGACGCTGTACTCGTAGGCCGGGTGGTACACGGTGGGGATGGTCTCGAAGTTGTAGTACGGCGGCGGCGACGCGGTGGCCCATTCCAGGCTGTTGGCGTCCCACGGATTGTCGGGGGCCTTGGGGCCGGCCACCAAGCTGTAGAAGAAGTTCCCGGCGAACAAGACCTGCGTCAGCCCCAGGGCGAAGGCGCTCACGGTCATGAACTGGTTCATGCCCACGATCCCCGCCCCGCTCAGGTACGGGTACAACGTCGGGTCGGCGATCCGCCGCGGGTGGCCGTGCATCCCGATGATGTGCATCAGGAAGAACGTGCCGTTGAACGTCAGGAACGACAGGGCGAAGTGGAGCCGCCCCACCCGCTCGTTCATCATCCGGCCGAACATCTTCGGGAACCAATAGGTGATCGCCGCGAAGATCCCGAAGGTGCTGCCCCCGAACAGGACGTAATGGATGTGGGCCACGATGAAGTAGGTGTCGTGAATGTGCATGTCGACCGGGGTGGCCGCCATGAAGATCCCCGACAGCCCGCCGATGATGAACATCGAGACGAAGGCCATCGCGTTGAGCATCGCCGAGGTGTATTGTATCCGCCCGCCCCACATCGTCCCGAGCCAGTTGAACACCTTGATGGCCGAGGGGAGGGCGATCAGCATGGTCGAGAGCATGAACGTGGCGCCGAGCATGGGGTTCATGCCCGACTGGAACATGTGGTGGCCCCAGACGATGAAGCCAAGTCCGGCGATCGCCCCCAGGGCGAAGACCATCGGCTTGTAGCCGAACAGCGGCTTCCGCGAGAACGTCGAGATGATGTCCGAGACCACGCCCATCGCCGGCAAGATCATGATGTATACGGCCGGGTGCGAGTAGAACCAGAACAGGTGTTGCCAGAGCAACGGCTGGCCGCCGCCGACGACCGTCGGGCCGTTGGCGACCGACCACCGCGCCGGGCTGAAGAAGTTGGTCCCGATCGTCCGGTCGAGCAGTTGCATGACGAGGGCCGAGGTGAGCACCGGCAGGGCGAACGCCTGGAGGAGCGCCGTGATGAACATGGCCCAGACCGTCATCGGCAGCCGGAACATCGTCATCCCGGGGGCCCGGAGCATCAGGATCGTCGTGATGTAGTTGATCGACCCGGTCAGCGACGAGATCCCCGCGAACAACAGCGCGACCAGCCACCAGGTCTGGCCGTTGAGCGAGCCGGGGGTCGACCACCGCGAGGCGGCCAGGGGGGGATAGCTCGTCCAGCCCGCCTCGGCCGCCCCGCCGTCGACCAGGAACGAATTCAGGATGGCGACGAAGGCGACCGGCATGCACCAGTACGAGATCATGTTCAGCTTGGGGAAGGCCATGTCCCGGGCGCCGATCATGAGCGGGACCAGGAAGTTGCCGAACGCCCCGGACAGGATCGGGATGACCACGAAGAAGATCATCACCGTCCCGTGCATCGTGAACAGTTTATTATAAAACTCCGGCGGCATCCGGAATCCCTGGTCGGCCCAGAGCGCCCGGCTCAGGATCGGCATGGGGGACCAGGGCCAGGCCAGTTGCCAGCGGATGGCCATCGCCATCAGGCCGCCCACCACGAAGAAGATCAGGCCCGAGAACAGGAACTGGATGCCGATGACCTTGTGGTCGGTCGAGAAGACGTAGCGGAGCAGCGGGTTGGCGGGCAGGGGGTGGATCTGGTCGTGCGCGGTCGCGGGGCCGGCGGCGTGTCCGGGGGCGGCGTGGTCGGTGGTGCTCATCGTCGGCTCATCTCCCCTCGGGGCCGGTGGCGGCGGCGACCTGGTCGCGGGCCTGCTCGCGGGCGGCGGCCCGCATCCAGTCGTCGAATTCGGCCCTCGAGGCGTGGACCGTCACGTTCCCGCGCATCTTGTAGTGGCCCCACCCGCACAGCTCGGCGCAGGCCAGCTCGTAATAGCCGGCCTGGTCGGCGTCGAACCAGACCGGGATCTTCAGGCCCGGCACGGCGTCCTGCTTGATCCGCAACTGGGGGAGGAAGAACGAGTGGATCACGTCCTTCGACTGGAGGTGGATCAGGGCCGGCTCGTCCTTGACGAAGTGGAGGTCGTTGATCCGGTGGATGTCGTCGGCGGTGTGGAGCTTGCCGTCCTCGCCCGGGTATCGCATCAGCCACTGGAACTGCCGGCCGGTGACCTCGGCCAGGACCCCGATCTTGGGGGCGTCGGCCCGGAACTTGACCTTGGCCCACGTCCCGAACTGGTAGAACGTGATGAAGCAAAGCACGATGGCGGGGATGATCGTCCAGATCAGTTCCAGACGCTGGCTCCCGTGGAAGTAGACGGCGATCCGCCCCGGGCCGTCGGCGAACTTCCAGCCGGCCCAGGCCAGCGCCACCTGGGTCCCGACGAACACGGCACCGGTGATCCAGACCAGGATCACGAACAGGGCGTCGATCTCCTTGCCGATCGAGGAGGCCGAATGGAGGTGGCCGAGGCTGGCGTCGGGCCCGGCCGGCAGCCACCATTCCGGGTGGAACGGGGCATACGCGAAGGCGGCCACGCAAAGGGCGGCGACCAGGGCGAACAAAAGACTCCAGTGGCGCACGGGCACGCTCCCCTCTGCTGCTCGATCCCCCGCCTCGTCCGGACCCGGGGAGTTGCCGCTCGAAATCACGCCGAAGGTCGATCGTTCAACGGCCGGCGACCGCCGCCGGTTTGTGGGCCGGCGGGGAGGCGTCGCGGAGCAAGGCCGGGTCGTCGGGCAAGGCCAGGACGAAGTTGACCACGTCCCAGATCTGGTCGTCTTTCAGGATGTTGGAGTGAGCCGGCATCTTGGCCCCGTTGATCCCCTTGGCGAGCCGCCAATAGAGGTCGATCGGCCGCCGCCCTCCTTTATAGGTGCCCTCGACCAGGTTCGCCGGCCGGAGCGGGTTCTGCCAATCGTCGAGCGACTTGCCCCACAGGTCGACCTTGCTCGCCAGGAAGTCGCGGAACGCCGGGTCGTCCAGCTCGGGCAGGAGCTTGCGGGCGGCCGCGACCAGGTCCGGGGCGATCGCGTCGGCCTTGGCCTTGGCGGCGAACACCGGGTCGGGCGTCTCGGCCAGGAGGCCCCGCTCCTTGCGGAGCAGGGCGACGAGGTTGGGGTTGTCGGCCAAGAACCGGGCGACCCCGGCCGGGTCGGCCTGGGGCGCGGCCTTGGCGTGACCATCGGCCTCCGCCTTGGAGCGCCCGGCCTGGTACAGGCGGGCGACCGCCTGGTCGAGCGACCATTGGCGGAAAACGACGTCGCGGAACACCTCGGGCTCGATGAACGCCTCGCCGTTCCCCTGACCGTTGACGCCGTGACACTTGACGCATTCGGTCTGCGCCCCGGCGACCGTCCCGAGGAACAGGTCCCGGCCGCGGGCGACGCTCTCGGGGCCGGACGGGACCCGGCGGACGGGCGGGTTGACGACCTGGGCCTCGGCCTCCTTCCAGGACGAGGTCACTTTCTGGACGATCTCGCCGACGAGGTCGGCGGGCAGGGCGGTCTCGGCGTCCTTGTCCTCGGCGTTGGCCACTTCTTCGATCAGGTAGCGCTCGGTCTCGCCCCGGATCGAGAGGAAGGTCATGTAATCGATGACCTGTTCGATCTGCGACGGGTTCATGATCGCCTCAAACCCGGGCATCGAGGTCCCGTGCAGCCCGTACAGGAGCGTCTTGCGGAGGTCGTCGCGGGTCGGCTTGGCGTTGGTCGGGTTGGTCGAGGTGAACTTGAAGATCCCCGGGCGATAGTCGCGCGGCCGCGGGTAGAGGAACGTGGCGGTCGGGCCGTCCCCGGCCCCGGTCACCCCGTGGCAATGCAGGCAGTGCTTCCGGTAGAGGGCATAACCCCCCTCGACGGGGAGCATCCGCCGGGTCGCCGGGTCGCGTTCGAGGACGGGCTCGACGGTCGCCGGCTTCTCCTTGTCGACGTCGACCCGCCGGACGCGGTCGGCCAGGTAGATCCCGCCATCGCGGAGCCCGGAGTTCTCGGGGACCTTGAGATGGCGGACATCCTCGCCGTACAGGTCGGCCAGCGCTTTCCGGACGGCGGCCCGGATTTTGGGCTTTTCGGCCAGATCCTTGGCCATCCGCTCGCTGTCTCGGTAAAGGATGGGGCCGGCATACTGGGCGTCGTCGCAACCGGCCAGGGCAAGGAGACCGACGAGCAAGAGCGGGCGATAACGCGACGTCACGCGTCCAATCCTCCCATCGCGGGCGAGATGGCAGCTCAACACGACCCCATACGCGCGATGTCGTGGCGGGGCGGGCGGCGATGCGGCTCGGGCGAAGCGGATCGCCCGATCGCGAAGGTCGCCGGGTGCGAGGGCGGAAGATCGACTCGAACCGTCAAAGGGGCCGGGAGAGGCTATTGTCGATCCCCTCGGGGAAGTCGTCAAGGGTTGTGGACGCATTCCCCGGGAGTTATGGTAGCGGCCGGGCGGGGGGGCAACAAGGCTCTTCGCCATTTCGTCGAGTTCGAAAATTCCGGAAGAAACGGTCTCGTCGCCGCGGTCGGCGAATTGACGAATTCTCGACGGGATTACCGGGCTTCGATCCCCGATAATATGGGTGTGGCCAGAACCCCTCGCCTGAAATCGCGGTCGGGCCGTCGCGGCCGGTCGCGTTATGGATATGATCATCGATGGTGGGGCGAAGCCGCCCCGGCCACCGCCGACGACCATTCCTACTGGGCGACGACGCGCCGGCCCCTCCCTTGCCTGGTCTTCGTCCTGCCGTTCCTGGTCGCCTACGAGGCCGGGGTGATCTGGCTGGGCGGGCCGTCGGCGGACGCCCTCCGCGCCGGAGCCGATGCCTGGGTCCGGCAGGGCCTCGCGGCGGTGGGGCTGACCGACCGCTGGCTCTTGCCCTTGGCGTTGACCTCGGGCCTGGTCACCTGGCAGGCGATCGACCGCCGCGATTGGCGGTTCCCGCTCTCGACCTTGGTGGGGATGGCGGTCGAGAGCCTGGTCCTGGCCGTCGCGCTGGTGGGGCTGAGCAAGGTGGTGGACCTCGGCTTTTCGAGGCTCGAAGGCCCTGGCCTGCTCGCGACCCCGCGCCACGCGATCGCGCCGGTCGTTGGGTTCCTGGGGGTGGGCTTGTACGAGGAGGCCTTGTTCCGCCTGGCGTTGATCCCGATGCTCTATCAAGGGCTCCGGGCCTTGACGATCCCTTCGCTGTTCGCCTGCACGCTGGCGATCACGGCTTCGTCGCTGGTCTTCTCGCTGGCGCACCACGCCGGGGCCCCCGGCGAGGCGTTCACCTGGTTCGCGTTCATCTTTCGGTGGCTGGCCGGGGTCTTCTTCGCGTGGGTGTTCGTGGTCCGAGGGTTCGGGGTGGCGGTGGGCACCCATACGGCATACGATCTGCTGGTCGATTGCGTGGGCTTCCACCTCTAGCCGTCGCCTCGCGGAGCCGGACGCTTGCGGATCATCCAGCTTTCCGACATCCATGTCTGGCGGTATTCGTACAACCCTTTGCATTTGCTCAACAAGCGGGCGGTCGGGATCGCGTCGTTGCTGGCCGGGCGGGCGGCGAAATTCCGCCTGGAGCGCCTGGCCGCGGTCGTGGCCCGGGTGGGCGATCTGAAGGCCGACCACCTCCTCATCACCGGCGACCTCACCACCACCGCCCTGACCGCCGAGTTCCATGACGCCCGGACGGCCCTGGGCGAACTCCTGGTCGACCCGGCCAAGGTCACGGTCATCCCCGGCAACCACGACCGCTACACCAGCGGGTCGGTCCGGACCCGGCAGTTCGAGAAGTCGTTCGGCGCCTTCGCGCCGTCCGAGGTGTTCCCGTGGCTCCGGATGATCGACCCCGAGACCGCGATCCTGGGCCTCGACCCGACCCGATCGCACCTGTCGGCCAAGGGGCTCATGCCGCCGGATCAGCTCGCCCGGGCGCGCGACCTGCTCGCCGCCCGGTCGCCCCGACCGCGACGGTTGATCGTCGCGTGCCACTACCCGGTCGCGGCCCCGCCCGCCTACGCGCACGAGCTGGCGGCCAAGCGAATGAGGAACGCCGAGGACGTCCAGGCCTGGCTGGCCGGGGTCGGGCCACACCTGTTCTGCTGCGGCCACGTCCACGCCGCCTGGGCCTTCGTCCCGGCGAGCCTGCCCGATCAGATCTGCCTCAACTCCGGGGCGCCGTTGCTCCGCGACCCCACCGGGCTCCGCCCGCCCGGGTTCCTCGAAATCGAGATCCACGACCGCGACGTTTCCGTCCTCCACCACGCCTGGCTCGGCAGCTCCTGGGAGATCAAGCCGCTGTTCCAGGACCCCGCCTTCTTCGCGGCCCGCGAGTCGGCGCCCTCGATCGCCTGATCACGTCCTAGGCGGGAAACGCGAAGGGCCCGCCATCGGGTCGATGGCGGGCCCAGGCGACCGGATCGGCCGATGGTCCGATCAGGCGAACAGTTGCGGGATCGGGGTCCCGCCGTCGACCACCTTGATCGGGCGGCCGCGAGGCGTGGTGTACTGGGTGGCGACGTCGATTCCCATCCCTTTGGACATCGACGCGACCAGGTCCATCACACCCACGGGCTGGTCGATGATGTCGACGCCGTCCTTGTCGGTGGCCCCGATGGCCTGGCCGCCCTTCATCCCGCCGCCGCCCATGACGACCGACCAGCTCCGCGGCCAGTGGTCGCGGCCGCCGTTCTGATTGATCCGGGGGGTCCGGCCGAACTCGCCCATCCAGACGACCATCGTGTTGTCGAGCAGGCCGCGCTGGGCGAGGTCGGCGACCAGCGTGCCCATCCCCTTGTCCAGTTCGGGCTGGAGCCGGGTCGAGAGGGCGTTGAAGGCGTCGGTGTGGGTGTCCCAGCCGCCGAGGGAAACCTCGACGTAGGTGACGCCCGCCTCGACGAGCCGCCGGGCCATCAGGCAGCCCGACCCGAACGACCCCTTGCCGTAGGCCTCGCGGACGGCGGCCGGCTCGCCGTCGAGGCGGAAGGCCTCGGTGTAGCGCGACTTCATCATCCGCAGCGTCTTGGCGTAAACCGCCTTGTGGTCGATCGCGCCTTGGCCGCGCTTTTCCCTGACGAAGTTGTTCTCGGTGAGGCCGAGCATCTCGACGCGGCGGTTCATCCGCATCTCGTTGACTTCCTTGGGCGGCTCCAGGTTGGCGATCTTGCCGTTGGGGTTCTGGACCATGAACGGCGAATGCGCCATCCCGAGGAACCCCGCCCCTTCGCCGGCCGAGTTGATCGAGATGCAGTGCGGCAGGTCGAAGTTTTCCAGCTTCTCGCCCAGCTCGAAAGACAGGATCGAGCCGAACGCGGGGTGGACGACGGTCGGGTTCGGGGCGTACCCGGTGTGCATCATGTACGTCCCGCGGTCGTGGTTCCCTTCCTTGGAGTTCAACGAGCGGATCACGTTGAGGTGCTTCATCTGCTTGGCGACGGTCGGCATGTGCTCGCTGATCGTGATGCCCGGGGCGGAGGTGGCGATCGGCTTGAACGGGCCGCCGTTCTTCTCGCTGTCGGGCTTCAGGTCCCAGGTGTCCAGGTGGCTGGGGCCGCCGCCCATCCACAGCAAGATCATGCTCTTGTTGTGCTTGCGGAGGTGCTGCGCGTTGGCTTCGAGGCCGGCGGCGAATTGCATGGCGGGCACGGCCAGGGCCGTCGTCGCCAGGTGGCCCAGGAAATGGCGACGGGACATCCCGCTGGGAACGATCAGGCGGTCGGACATCGGTCGGATACCCCCATGCCTCTCGGACGAGGCGATCCTTCAGGCCAGAGGAGTGGCGCCACCGAGGCGTCGCCCCGCCTTCCCCGATCACCGGTTGAGGACGAACTCGTTGGAGTTGAGCAAGGCCCAGAACATGTCTTCCATCACGCCGATCGTGTCTTCGTACTTGCCGAGGTATCTCCGGGCCAGGCCCAGCTCAGCCTTGCTGGGGTACCGGCTCAACGCCGCCAGGTAGAGGTGGTTGACGACGAAGACGTCCACCGCGCCTTTGGCCTGGAGCCGGGCCCGTTCGAGGAGGTCGGTGAGGAAGCTTCCGGACTCGCGGCCGACGGCCTTGACCATCAACTCGCCGTTCATCATCATCAGGGCCTGGGGGATGGTCCCCTGGAAGCTCGACGACTCGTCCCCCTCGTCGTTGGCGAAGGCGAACACGAACTGCCCCATCCACTGGTCGCGGCGCCGGCTGTTGTCGTCGCCGCCCGCCTTGTGGGCCGCGGTCGCCACGATCAGCGAGTCGAAGAGCTGCTCGGGGGTCATCGGCTTCAGGTTCATGTGGGTGAACAGGGTCTCGTCCTTCTCATTCTCCTTGATCGCCACGCTCGTCAGGCCGTAGGCCTCGCTGTTCATGAGCCAGCGGATGACGGCCCGGGCGTCGTAGCCGCTCTCCTGGAAGTCCTTGGCGAGCTTGTCGAGGAGTTCGGGGTGGCTGGCCGGGTTGTGCGGGCCGAAGTCGTCGACCGGCTGGACGAACCCGCGGCCGAAGAAGTGCCCCCAGGTCCGGTTGACGAACGCCCGGGCGAAGGCGTCGTTGGCCGGCTCGGTGATGAACCTGGCCAGGGCTTCTCGGCGATCGACCCCCTTGTCCGGGCTGATCTTGCGGCCGTCGAGGAACGTCGGGGGCACGGTCCCGATCCGGGCGTCCCGCCGCTCGAAGCTCGACCACTTGTCGGTCGGGACGTCGGACAGGACGTAGTGATCGACGACCTCGGCCCCGGTCACGTCGGCCTTCCGGACTTCTTCCCGCTTCAAGCCCTTGTAGAAGGCGTTGATCCCCCAGAAGTCGGCCTGCTTCCAGTCGTTCGACGGGTGGTCGTGGCACTGGGTGCACTGGATCTGCTGGCCGAGGAAGACGCGGGTGGTGATCGAGGTCAGGTTGACCGCCCCGTCCATCATGTGGGCCATCGTGTAGTTGATGGCGCCGTTGTCCTTGCTCGACCCCTTGGCCGCCAGGATCTCGTAGGCCATCTCGTTCCACGGGCGATTGTCGGCGAACTGGCGGCGGAGCCAGGCGGTCAAGGCGACGGCGTCGACCTCGCGCGGCTGGGCCTTCCGCCCGAGCAGGATCACCTTCCACTGGGTGGCGAAGTTCTTGGCATGATCGGGGTGGACCAGGAGATATTCGACGAGCTTGGCGCGCTTCCCGGGCTCCTTGCTTTTCAAGAAGTCGGTCGCTTCGCGGAGGTTCGGGATGCGGCCCAGGACGTCGAGATAGGCCCGACGGAGGAATTCCTCGTCGCCGGCCGGCTTCGACGGCTTGACGCTCGCCAGCTCCCACGACTCCTTGAGCATGGCGTCGATGTAGTCGCGGTTGTCGCCGGTGGTCCGGGTCGATTTCGCCTTGGGGCCGTCGGCGAGGACTGGGCAGGAGGTGACCAGGATGACCAGCCCGGCGAGGGCCAGCTCCCGGTACGATCGTCGATGACGAAGCTGGTTCATCGTCCAACTCCTGGGCGGGCGGCGGATTGGTGAGAGGCGAAAGGAGGGGGGGCCGTGGGCGCGGGCCGGCCCTCGGTTTAAATCTACGCGACCGCCTCAAGATCCGTCAAAATGATTTTCCAGCTCGCGAGCGAGGTTTGCATGGCTGCTCTCTTGGCGTGGCGCAAGCGGGCGGCCGTCCGGTTTACGGGCTTAAACCCCACTCGTGACCGAGAGTATCGAACATTCTTCGTGGGCCGAGGCCCGGGCAAAATCCAAGGAAGGCCGGACTGGGGGTTGGCCACCTCGTTCGGCTTCCGTGTAAGCTGATTCGGGACAATCCGTCATCTCGCCGAGCCGAGGCGGAGGGAGCATCCGGTCATGCCTAGACGACTCCTTTTCCCAGCTTACGTCATCTGGTTCGCGTTGTTGCTCGGATGCGGCAGCGCACGGGAAGTCGACGGGCGGCCGCCTCATGGGGACGACGACCCGTATCGGGTCGGGCTCGGGAGCGCCCGACTGACGACCCCGCAATGGATCGGCGAGCCGGGGGTCGACGCCGCGGTGGTCCTGGCCGTCGACGACATGGGGGCCGACCCGGCGAAGTACGAGACGTTCCTCCGGCCGATCCTCGACCGGCTCAAGGCGATCGACGGCCGGGCGCCCGTCAGCGTGATGGCCTGTCGGGTCGACCCGAAGCACCCGACCTTGCCGCGATGGCTCGCCGAAGGGGTGTCGATCGAGGGCCACACCCTCGACCACCCGAATCCGTTCTGGGCGGAAGGCGATTTCGACAAGGCGGCGTCGACGGTCCTGGACGGCCTCGACCTGCTCGGCCGAATTCCGGGCAACCGGCCGGTCGCCTTCCGGATGCCGTATTGCGACTCGATGAACTCGGTCAGCCCGCGCTTCTTCGCCGAGGTCTTCAACGGCCGGAGTCGCGAAGGGCGGTTCCCGACGATCGACTCCTCGGTCCTCCAGCTCTTCACGGCCGACGATCCGGCGCTCCCGCGCGACAAGCTGGTCGACGCCGAGGGTCGAGAACGGCTCCGCAAATACGTCCCCTCGACCGGATTTGTCAACACGATCGAGAACTACCCGTATCCTTATGTCGTCGGCCGGCTCTGCTGGGAGTTCCCGTGCATGATGCCCAGCGACTGGGAGGCGCAACGGGTCAACGGCAAGAACGACCCGCGGACGGTGGACGACCTGAAGCTGGCGCTCGACCTGACCGTCGCCAAGCAAGGGGTGTTCTGCCTGGTCTTCCACCCGCACGGCTGGATCAAGCCCGAACAGGTCGTGGCCCTGATCGACCACGCGGTGGCGACGCATCGGGGCAAGGTCCGCTTCCTCAACTTCCGCGAGGCCCAAGAGCGGATCGACCGGAACTTGCTCGGCGGCCAGCCCCTCCGGGGGCCGGAAGGGCAGGATAACGGCGTCCGCCTCGCCGACCTGGACGGCGACGGCCTGCTGGACGTCACGATTGGCAACGGACGTATCCACCAGACGCGAGTTTGGGACCCGCTTACGCGAACCTGGAAGCTCGGCGGTTTCCCCTTGACGCTGGTGGACGACGCCGGCCGCGACCTCGGGGGCCGGTTCGGGGCCTCCCCGACGACCTGGATTCGCCGCGACGAGGCCTCGGCCGGCGAGTGGACCTTCCGGGGCGAAGCCGGCTGGGTCGACTCGGGGTCCGCCTTGGAGGTCGGGGGGAGGCCGGTGCTGACCCGCCGGGGGGGACGCGACGCGGGGGTCCGCCTGGTCGACGTCGACGGCGACCACGTCGACGAGCTGGTCGTCGGCGCGCCGGGCGAAGGCGCGATCTTCACCCGCGTCCCCGGCGGCTGGCGGCGGCTCCCATTCCGCCTGCCGCCGGGGGCCTCGGTGGTCGACGACCGGGGGCGGGACGCGGGCCTCCGGTTCGAGGACCTCGATGGCGACGGCCGGCTCGACGTCGTGTTATCGGGGGATCGGGGCGAAGGGATCTTCCTGTTCGAATCGATGGAAGCGGGCTGGTCGCGACCAGTCCTGGCCTCCTCGGGCGACGGGCCGCGGAAGCTGCCCCGGATCGTCCGGGACGGGACCAACAACGGGGCCTGGTTCCGGGGCCTGGAACTCCGGGTCCAGAACGAGACCACGATCGGCAAGCCGGACCTGGTCGTCCGCCGACCGTTCAATGAACTGCTCAGGGAGGTCCCGGCGCGGCCCCGGTCGCCCGAGGCGGGCCTCCGGTCGATCCGGGTGGCGCCCGGGTTCCAGGTCACCCTGGCCGCCGCCGAGCCGCTGGTCACCGACCCGATCGCCTTCGACTGGGGGGCCGACGGCCGGCTCTGGGTCGTCGAGATGGGGGACTATCCGCTCGGGGTTGACGGCAAGGGGGCGCCCGGCGGCTCGATCAAGGTCCTCGACGACCTCGACGGCGACGGCCGGTACGATCGCGCGACGGTCTTCCTCGACCGGCTCGGGTTCCCGACCGGCGTCCTCCCCTGGCGCGACGGGGCCCTGATCGCCCGGGCTCCCGACATCCTGTTCGCCCGCGACGAGGACGGCGACGGCAAGGCCGACCGAACGGTGGTCCTCTTCACCGGGTTCGTCCCGGGCAACCAGCAGCACCGGCTCAACGGATTCGACCTCGGCCTCGACGGCTGGATCTACGGGGCCAACGGCGACAGCGGGGGCTCGATCCGGGTCCCCGGCTCGGACAAGCCGGTCTCGATCCGGGGGCGTGACTTCCGGTTCGACCCCGACGCCCGGGCGTTCGAGGCCGAGACCGGCCAGACCCAGTTCGGCCGGCGCCGCGACGATTGGGGCCATTGGTTCGGCAACAACAACAGCGCCTGGGCCTGGCATTATGTCCTGTCCGAAAGGGCCCTGGCCCGGAACCCGTCCCTGGCCCTGGCCTCGCCCCGCCAACCCTTGGCCCTCGACCCGCGCCTGTTCCCCGACAGCCGGACCCTCCCGAGGTTCAACCAGCCGGGGGCGGCGAACCGGGTGACCTCGGCCAACAGCCCGACGCCCTACCGCGACGACCTGTTCGGGCCGGGCTTCGAGTCCTGCCTGTTCGTGAGCGAGCCGGTCCACAACCTGATCCGCCGGATCGCCCTCAAGCCCGCCGGCGCGACCCTGGCGGGCGAGGCCGCGCTCACCGAGGACGGCAAGGAGTTCCTGGCCTCGACCGACCCCTGGTTCCGGCCGACGATGCTCAGGACCGGCCCCGACGGCGCCCTCTGGGTGGCCGACATGTACCGCGAGACGATCGAACACCCCGAATGGATTCCCGACGATCAGGAGGCCCGGCTCGACCTCCGCGCCGGCGCCGATCGCGGCCGGATCTACCGGGTGGCCCCGGTCGGGGCCCCGAGGCGGCCGATCCCCCGGCTCGACCGGCTCGACGCGCTGGGGCTGGTCGCCGCCCTCGAAAGCCCCAACGGCTGGCGACGCGACACCGCCCAGCGGCTCCTCGGGCACCGCCGCGACCCGGCGGCCGTGGGGCCGCTCCGGGACCTGGCCCGGTCCAGCCCCCGGGCGGTGGTCCGGGTCCAGGCCCTCTGGACGCTCCGGGCCGCGGGCGGGCTCGACGCCGGGGCGATCCGGGCCGGGCTCGAAGACCGGCATCCCCAGGTCCGGCGGGCGGCGGTCGCCGTGTCCGGGGCCTTGACCGCCGACCGGGCCCGGGTCGACCCGGCGACGGATCGCCTGGCGGACGACCCCGACGCGGAGGTCCGGTTCGAGCTGGCCCTGGCCCTGGGCGACCGGGTCGACCCGGCGGCCGGGCGGACGCTCGCCCGGCTCGCGGCCCGCGACGGGGCGTCCCCGTGGGCCCGGGCCGCGATCTTGAGTTCCTGTCGCCCCCATGCCGCGGCCGTCCTGGCCGGGCTGTTCGAGGCGCCCGGCGGGTCGGAGACCGGGTTGATCGAGCCCCTGTTCGCGATCGTCGGGGCCGACGCCGACCCGGCCCGGCTCGGGCCGATCCTGGACGCGGCCGGCCGGGCGAAGGCGGGTCGGTTCGCCCCCTGGCAGTTCGCGGCGGCGGCCGGGCTGGTCGAGGCGATCGAACGGTCCCGGCCGTCGGAAGTCGCCGCCGTCCTCGACCGGCTCGCGGACCTGGTCGCGGCGGCCCGGGTGGTCGTCGGGGACGAAGCGATCCCGGAAGATCGGCGGATCGAGGCGGCCCGGACGCTCGGCCGGTCGGAGGGGGATCGGGCCTCATTGATGGATCTGCTCGGGCCCCGGGTCCCGCCGCGACTCCGGGCCGCGGCCCTCCGCGCCCTGGGCCGGTCGGACGACCGTCGGGTCGCCGACGCCCTGCTCGGCGGCTGGCCGGGGTACACGCCGGGGCTCCGGGGCGAGATCGTCGACGCCTTGCTCGACCGGACGCCCTGGACGGAGTCCTTGCTGGCCGGCCTCATGGAAGGCCGCCCGCCGGTCGCCGAGGTCGCCCCCGCCCACCGGAAGCGGCTCCGCGAGCATCCCGACCCGGCCGTCCGGCACCGGGCCTCGGCGCTCTTTGATCGGGCGGGGGTCTCGACCCGGCGTGAGATCCTCGACGCCTACCGTCCCTCGACGAAGGGCGGGGGCGACCCCGCGGCCGGGGCGGCGGTGTTCGGGCGGGCTTGCTCGTCCTGCCACCGCCTCGGGGGGGTCGGGACCGAGCTGGGGCCCGACCTGGCCGCGATGGCGGAGGCAACGCCCGAAGTCCTCCTGGTCGCGATCCTCGACCCCAATCGGGCCTTCGAGGCGCGGTACGGCGATTACGCGGTCCACCTGGTCGACGGCCGGACCTTGACCGGCCTGATCGCCGCCGAGGGGGGGGCGTCGCTGACCTTGCGCCGGCCCGAAGGGCGGGAGGACGTCTTGCTCAGGGGCGACGTCGAATCGGTCGCGGCGTCCGGGCGGTCGCTGATGCCGGAAGGGCTGGAGAAAGACATCAACCCCCGCGAGTTCGCCGACCTGCTCGCCTTCCTGAAGGCGGGGCGGTCGGCTCCCCCCGTGGTCCGCGGGGGGCGTTGATCGTGCGTTCCTCCTGGCGGAGTCCCCACGTCTTGATGGTGGTGACCGGGCATGTCGCGGTCGTCTCGTGCGTGCTCCGGGCCTATTTCCGGCCGACGGACCCGGCCACTTCGATCGCGGTCGGCGTTCCGCTCTCGATCGGGCTCGCGGTCTTCCTGTCGTGGCCGATCGGGCGGGCGATCACCGCCGCGCTCCGGCCCGGTCCCGGGCTCGACGGCGGGCCCTGCCCGGGTTGCGGGGACGTCGCCCTCCGGCCGCTGTCGCGGACCCGGGGCCGGCTGCCTCCCGTGGTCGCCGGCCTCCGGTGTGGCAGTTGCATGACCACCTTCCGGACGGTCGACGGCGAGGTCATCGCCGAACGGCCCCCGGGAGAGGCGGAGCCGGCGGGGATCGTCTTCCTCGGCGAGGCTGGGCCTGAGTTGGAGCTGGAGTCTGGGGTCCGATTCCTCGACGATTGACGGGGCCCGGGGCGCGAACTTCCGGGCGGGGTCGGTGTCCCCCTCCGGTCCCGGGCGATCCACGACGGCGGAAGCGGGAAAGGACGGGCGACGATGGGCACCAAAGGGGGTTTCGCCGGGCCGCTCGAACAGGTGGGCCCGTGCCAGTGGCGCATCCCCAAGAGCTACCGCGAGGACATGCGGGTCGACGGGATGATCTTCGCCGACGAGGCCTTGATCGGCCAGATCCGCAAGGACCAGGGGCCCGAGCAGGTGGCCAACGTCGCGACCCTGCCCGGCATCCAGAAGGCCAGCCTGGCGATGCCGGACATCCACTGGGGCTACGGGTTCGCCATCGGCGGGGTCGCCGCGACCGACCCGGAGGCCGGCGGGGTGATCTCGCCCGGCGGCGTCGGCTACGACATCAATTGCGGCGTCCGCCTGCTCAGGACCGACATCGAATGGTCCGAGGCCAAGCCCTTGATCCGCCAGCTCGTCGACCAGCTCTTCCGGGACATCCCCACCGGCGTCGGCCAGTCCGGCGCGTACAAGTTCGACAAGCCCCAGCTCGCCCGCCTGATGGCCGAAGGGTCGTCCTACGTCGTCGAGAAGGGTTGGGGGACGGCGGCCGATCTCGCCTACACCGAGGCCGGCGGCCGGCTCGCCGGCGCCGACCCGGATCGGGTGAGCGACCGGGCCTATACCCGGGGGTTCGACCAGTGCGGGACGCTCGGCTCGGGCAACCATTTCCTCGAAGTCCAGGTCGTCGACCGCGTGATCGACGCCGAGGCGGCGGGGGTGATGGGCTTGCGCGAGGGGCAGCTCACCGTCCTGATCCATTCCGGCTCGCGCGGCCTGGGTTATCAGGTGTGCGACGACTACCTGGCCATCTTCAAGGGGGCCCCGCAACGCTACGGCTTCACCCTCCCGGACCCCCAACTCGCCTGCGCGCCGGTCCGGAGCCCCGAAGGGGGGGCCTACCTCGGCGCCATGCGGGCGGCGGCCAACTACGCCTGGTGCAACCGGCAACTGCTCACCCACCAGGCCCGCGAGGTGTTCGCCAGGGTCTTCGAGACCCCCTGGGAAAAGCTCGGGATGCAGTTGATCTACGACGTGGCGCACAATATCGCCAAGTTCGAGGACCACGACCTTGACGGCCAGACCCGCCAGGTGTGCGTCCACCGGAAGGGGGCCACCCGCGCCTTCCCGCCCGGGCACGCCGAGATCCCCGATCGGTACGCGAAGATCGGCCAGCCGGTCATCATCCCGGGGAGCATGGGGACCGCGAGCTGGGTCCTCGCCGGCCAGCCCGGGAGCATGGCCCAGACCTTCGGGACGACCTGCCACGGCGCCGGGCGGATGATGAGCCGGACCGCCGCCGTGAAGCTCGCCGCCAACCGGCGGATCGACAAGGAGCTGGACGCCCTCGGGATCGTCGCCCGGGCCCGCGGCTTCAAGGGGCTCGCGGAGGAGCAGCCGGCGGCCTACAAGGACGTCGACCAGGTGGTCGAGGTGGTCGACAAGGCGGGGATCTCCAAGAAGGTCGCGCGGCTCCGGCCCGTCGGCGTCATCAAGGGGTGAGCGGAGATGTCTTCCCCGGACGACGCCGATGAAAAGCGCCGGCCGCGCGACCTGGCCTTGCTCCTCCTGGCGATCGGGGGCGACCCCCCTCGGCAACGGGCGCGCGACCAGCAGGCGGACCTGGCCGGGGGCGAGTTGTTCCGGCGGGTCCTCGATCGCCTGGCGGCGCTCGACCCGGAGCCGGACGGGTGCGAGGCCGCGCTCTACCAGATCGTCGCCGAGTTCGGCGCGCCGACCGGGCCGACGCGGGGGCTGGCCCTCCGGATCAAGCAGGAATGGGACGAGTGCCGAGCCTCGCCCGGGTCGTGGGGCTGGCTCCTGGCGGAAGCCCTGGAGGCCGGCACCGGCGCCCCCAAGCGACGGAGGAAGCGTGGACCCGAGAGCGATCCTTGATCGGTTCCGGCGCCGATCGCGCCCGACGCCCGAGTTGACGGCGGCCCTGGCCGACCTCGACCGCCTGGCCGGCCTCCGCCCCGACCTGGCCCCGTCGGGCCGGGTCCTGGCCGACCTCCTCGCCGCGGCGTTCCTCGTCCCCGACGGCGGGGCGCCGACGCCCGAGGATCGGGACGCGATGGCCGTCGGGTGGCCGGCCGGGATTCCGGCGTTCCGCTCGCGATCGCCCCGCCTCGACGGTCGCGCCTTGAGCCTCCGGGGCCGCGCGCTCGCCCGGGTCCTCGGCCCGACCAATCCCGGGGCCCGGGACTTCGAGCAGGCCCTCCGTCGGGGAAAGATCGACCTCGCCGCGTGGGCCGACGAGGTGTTCGCGGGCCGGCCGGAGGAGGTCGACCGCCGGGCCGAGGCGGCGGGGGTCGCGGCGGACCTGGCCCGATCGGTCCTCCGGCTGGCCTTGCTCCCGAGCCTGGCGGTCGCCTCCAAAGCCCTCGACGAGATCCGGCCCGAAGGGACCTGGGATCGGGGGGATTGCCCACACTGCGGGAGCCGGCCCCTCCTGGCCGAGTCCCGGGGCCTGGAGCAGCGGATCGTCCTCCGTTGCGGCCTCTGCGCGGCCGACTGGCCGGGCGAACGGCTCCGCTGCCCCAGTTGCGGCGAGTCGGGGGCGAAGTCGCTCCATTACTCGTACGTCGAAGGGGAGCAGGAACGCCACCGCCTGGCCCATTGCGACATGTGCCGATACGACTGGAAGGTGGTGGCCACCCTGACCGCGCTCTCGCCGCCGGGCCTGATCGTGGCCGACCTGGCCACGGTCCACCTGGACATCCTGGCGGCGGACCGAGAAGCCACGAGTTGAATCGCCATCGTGGCCCTTCGAGTGGTCATTGGTCGGTGGTTAGCAAAGTGAAGAAAAGCCTCCCGGATGCGATACTGATCACCGACGGGCGTACCGGCGGATTCTTGGGTTCGCGCCCAGGTGGCCGTTGGCAAGGCTCCGACAAAGTGGGTTCGTTTCGTCGTGGAAGATCGCCCGGTCGATCCAGCCCCCCCGGAAATCGTCGAGGTTGACGTAAGCGGTTCCCGATCAAGCGAGTCGACAAGATTATCGTTTTTTTCGGGCGCGGATTACCCCCACTTTTCCCAGAAACTAGGTGTCCGTCACGACCTTCCGAGGACTGCCAGACGCGAGGGGCCGGCCTGAGTGGATCGGGGTGGGGCGGCCAGGGCGGGTCGACCTCCGGGAGGTCGCCGGGTCCAACCCAACAATCCGTGGGGACACCAACCACCGACCACTACCCACTCGGGCTGAAGGCTGCCGGGCAAGACTTCACCCGGTCGCGCCCCGGATCGGCCGGCGGGCGACGACGAGCCGGCGGGCGTGGCCTTCGAGGGTGGCGAAGCGGTCCTCCCAGGAATGGCCGGTGGCGACGAGGGCCTTGCCGACGGCGCCGAGGGCCCGGGCCCGCTCCGGGTCGTCGATCAGGCCGCCGATGGCCCGGGACAGGGCGTCGAGGTCGCCGAACGGCACGAGATATCCGGCCTCGCCGTCGCGGACGACGTCGGGGACCCCCCCGGCGGCGGCGGCGACGACGGGCAGGCCGTTGGCCCAGGCTTCGAGGAAGACGATCCCGTAGGAGTCGGTCCGCGACGGCATCGAGAACACGTCGATCGCCGCGAAGAAGTCGGCCCGATCGGCCAGGGGCAGGGGCCCGAGCCGCTTGAGCCAGGGCCAGTCGGCCAAGGGCTGGTCGGCGAGGAACCGCTCGAAGTCGGGCGAACTCGGGCCGGCGAGCAGGAGGAAGATCGGGTCGGTGGCCGGCCGGGTCCGGTTGAGGCGGGCGAGGGCGAGGACCAGGTCGTTGGTCCCCTTGTTGAGGTCGAGCGTGGCCAGGTGGCCCACGACCCGCGAGCCGTCGCCGATGCCCAGCTCGCCGCGGAATCGATCGCGGCGCCCGCCGGTCACCTCGGCGTGCTCGACGGCCATCCCGAGCTTGAGGATCTGGGCGTCGCCGATCCCCCAGTCGCGGACCGCGTCGGCTTCGAGGTCGGTCTGCACGACCACGGCGTCGGATTCCCTCAAGAGGCGGATCTGGTGGGGCCGGGTATAGGCGCGGTTGACCTGGTCGCCGGGCGTGGCCAGGTGGAGGAACGGCGTGAGGATCAGCGGGGCCCCGGCCGCCCGCGCGGTCAGGTAGGCGGCGTAGGAGAAGACGGTGTAGGGGAAGCCGACGGCGAAGACCGCGTCATAGTCGCCCCGGACCCGGCCGATCCCCGGGAGGATCGGCATGTACGAGGCCGCCACGCACCGGGTCGGCCAGTGGGGGGCGTAGCTCAAGAGCCTCCCGAAATAGCGCTGGAGCGGGACGTGCTTGACCGCGAACCGCCGGACCCGGGCGCCGTCGACGCGGGACTCGACCGGGGCCTCGACCCGGCGCCGCCCCTTCTGGGTGAAGTACCAGAGGTCGTGGGCATCGCTGGTGAAGACGTCGACCTCGTGCCCGGCGGCCACGAACCGGCGGACCATCGCCCGCCCGAAATTTTCGGCCCCGCCGACGCAGGGGAAGTACCGATGGATGAACCACGCGATTCGCATGCTCGGCCGCCTCTCGCTTCGTCCAGGGATGGCCCGGGTCGGCCCATCATCGGGCCCGGACCTCGACGCCGTCGAGCCGGAAACTGTAAGGCGTCTTGGAGGCGTCGAGCCGGTCGACGTACCGGACCGGCGGGTCGTCGCCGTCGCTGAGGATCGTCAGGTCATGGCTCCCGGCCGGGAGCCGGAATGGCGGCGTGGTCAGGGTCCGGGGGGCGCCCGTCTCGACCGTCCACCGGGCCAGCTCCGCCCCGCCCGCGACGATCCGGACGACCCGGGGGCGGAGGAAGGCCGAGGCGTCGACCAGGCTCAGGGTCAGGTCACGCCCTTCGCCGGGGAGGTAGAGGACGACGCGGGCTTTCGGGAAGACCCCATACTTCCAGGGGCCGGTCGGCAGGAGCCCGCGCCGCCAGCCTTCGGCGCAAAGCCAGGTCGGCCGGGTCGGCGGCGGGAGCTTCGCCCGGTCGTAGATCGCCGCGTCGCCGTCCTCGGACAGCTTCGACCGTTCCAGCAGCGCCTTGAGCCGGGCTTCTCCCGGGCCGAAGCGGTGTTCATACGTCGGCCCTTGGTGCAGGACGACGTAATCGAGCCGATGGACGGTCAGGAACAGCCAGGCGTAGTCGAGCAAGGCGACCCCGCGAGCCGCCCCGAAGGTTTCGATGGTCGGGTCGCGGAGGTAGTCGGGATCGGCCAGGCGACGCCCCGACCAGGGGGACGGCTCGACGACCAAGGCGTCGAACACGTCGTTCGGATGCGAGGTGTAGGTCGCCGTGGTGGTCCCGCCGTGGAGGCTTTGCCAGTAGCCCCAGAGTGCCGTGCTGGGGGGGATCTCGGCGGCGACGAAGCTCGGCGCGTCGAGGATCGCCGGCCGCGGGGTCCGCCGGGCCAGGTCCCGGTAATAGCCTGGCAGCGGCGGGATGGCCTCGGTCGGGAACGGGACCATCGCCAGGTCGGCGACCAGGACCGCCGTCAAGCCCGCCAGGGTGACGCCCCGCCAGGCCGGGCCCGGGAGCCGCCCGAGGAGGTCGCGGAGCCCGGCCGCGACCGGGACCGCGGCGGCGACCACCGCGAACAGGTTGAACCGGGACGGCACCCGGATCAGCCGGAACGGCGGGAACCCCGACCAGAGCCAGCCGGTCGGCAGCATCACCCCATGCCCGGCGATCGTCGCCCGGCCGCCGAGCGACAGGACCACCAGCATCGCCAGGGCCGACCACCAGTACCCCGCCCGGGGGAACCGGACCCGCCGGGCCGCCGCGTAGATCAGCAAGGCCAGGCTCACGACCCCGAGGTAGGACGACGTCTCGACCACCTTGCCCCCGAATGCGTCGACGCCGTAGCCGACCCCAACCAGGGCCTTTCCCAGGGCGTTCTCGGGCGTCGGGACCAGGTAACCCCACGGGGGCGCCCGGAAGCCGAAGAAATCGTGCTTGGGCCGGGTCACGTGGTAGCCGTGGAACGCGGCCCAGAGGTGGCTGGAAAAGAGGACGGCCAGCCCCGGGAGGGTCGCCGCCGCGAACCCGACCAGCCAGCCGATCCGCCCGACCAGCCACGCCCGCCGCGCCCCGGACCCGGCCCGGACCCAGGACCACGCCGCGTACCAGGCCGCCGGGAACACGCCGAGGATCAAGAAGTAAGGCGCGCTCATCGTCATCAGGAGCAGGAGCGCCACCGAGGCGACCAGCCGGCCGGGCGAGGGGCGGTCGACGAAGCCGATCCAGGCGACCAGGAAGGCCGGGAACGACCCCAACAGGATCAGCTCCGTGTGCCCGTGGGCGTGGAGCAGCATCGGCCCGCTCAGCATCACCGACAGCCCCGCCAGCCAGGCCGCCCCCCGGTGCCGGACCGCCCACCAGGCCATCAGGAACGCCGCCACCCCCGTCCCGACGATCCCGGTGGCCCAGATCAGGTTGATGCGAACCGTGTCGCTCGCGGTGAACTGGCCGAGGATCAGGTACAGGACCGTCGGCAGGTGCATCGTCGGGTAGAAGCCGAGCGGGACGCCCACCGGGTAGTGGACGTCGGGGCAGAAGAACGGCGATCGTCCCTCGACCAGGCAGGTCCGGGCCCAACGGATCAGCCAGAGGTGCATCAAAGGGTCGGTGATCTGGCCCGCCAACTTCGTCCCCAAGGTCAGGACGACCGGGAACGTGGCCGCCGCCAGCAAGCCGACATACGAGGCGATGACCCCGACGATCGTCCCCGGGCCGGGGAAGGCGCCCTTGATCGGCGGCCCCCCTTCGATCGCCGGGCGCGCGGCCCTCGGGCGGACCCGAGGCTTCGCCTGTCGTTCCGACCCGGTCGTTTCCGTCGATCGAGGCATCCGTACCTCCCTTCGGTGGGCCCTGGGCCGATCATCGGGGACGATCCGGGGCCGAGGCGCGGGCCGTCCGGGCCGCCTCGGCGGACCAGTCGTAGACGAAGACGACGGACTGCTTCCGGCCGGGATGCTCGGGGAAGGAGGCCACCGGCTCGCGGTCGCCGATCAGGTCGCGGATCTGCCGGCAGTAGATCCAGGGGCCGGTCAGGTGGGCGTCGCGGACCACGACCCGGGTCACCCCCTTGTCGGCCGTCCCCTCGTCGAGGTTGGCGAAGGTGTAGCCCGGCCGTCGGCCGTAGAACAGCGCCCAGCCGGTGACGTCCACGACCTTGTCCCCCTCGGGGACCCGAGCCTTCAGGTAGGCCGCCGCCCCCCGGTAGCCGGCGAAGCGGTCGTTGATCGGCAATTCGAGGTCGGCCTTGTAGAAGACCGCCAGGGCGGCCAGGGCCAGGGCCCAGACGACCGGGCCGGCGGTGTAGCGGGTGCCCTCCTGGCCGAACCACCGGCCGGGCATCGACAGCCCGCCGAGCAGTCGCGTCATCCCGAACGCCGCCGCCGCGATCAGCGGGTTGGCCAGGATCAGGGCATGCCGGGGCGTGCAGTACCCGCCGGTGACGTGGAGCCGGATCATGGCCAGGGCCCAGGCGATCATCACCGTCGACAGGAACACCCACGGTCGGGCCCGTTCCCCGGGCGGCCAGGCCAGGATCAGGCCGAGCAGCGCCAGGGGCAGGAGCGGGACCGTCACCGCGTCCCGGACCGAGAACGCCATCGCCCGGGCCCCCTGGAAGTACGCCTGGGCCACGGTCTGGCCCGGGTCGAGCGGGCGTTGCCGCTCGACGGCCAGCGCGGCCGACCGCGGCGCGATCCCGAAGACCCGCCCGACCGCCGGCTTGGTCGACAGCCCGCCCTTCGAGGCGACAATGGGGGCGATCAGGCAGGCCGGCCCGATCACCAGGAACGCCACCGCCGCCCACCAACGGGGCCAGTGGAGCCGGGTCGATCGGAGGATCGGGATCATCGCCAGGGTCGCCACCATCGCCGCCGGCAGGAGCAGCCCTTCCGGCCGGACCCAGTACGCCAGGGCCGCGAACGCGATCGTCGGCGGGAGCCAGCCGAACGCCCCCCCCTTCAGGAATCGCAGCGACGTCCAGACGCCCCAGGTGAAGAACAGGAGGAACAGGCTCTCGCTCAGGGCGTCGGCCATCACGTGCCCGCTCAGAGGGACCAGGAACGACAGGACCACGGCCAGCCAAGCGGTCGGGGCCCCGAACATCTCCAGGGCCACGAGGTAGAGCGGGACCACGAGCAGGACCGCCGCCGCGATCGAGGCCAGTTGCGCGGCGAACTGCCAGGCCTCGGGGCCGTCGCCGCCGACGACCCGGTGCATCCCGGCGATGGCCAGGGGATAGGCCGGGTGGTCGATCGCGTGGAACAGGGCGCGGGCGGCGTCGCCGGCGTCGAGCCGCCGGGCCTGGTCGATGTACCGGAGGCCGTCGGCGAAGACGATCGCGGTCCGGCCGGCGGTCCAGCCGAGGAGGCCGGCCGCGGCGATCATGAGCAGGATCACGCGGGCGGGATGCGAGCGGAGCGTCACGCGGGTCCATCCTTTCGACGGGGGAGGGGCCGCTTCCCTGGCGACCTCCCGAGGATCTTGTTCGGCGCCTCCCAGGCGGTCGCGACGATCCGCCCGGGGCCGGGCCCTTCGCCGTCCTCGGCCGCCTCCTCGACGGCCTCGGCCAGGGCGAGGACCCCTCGCCCTCGGAGGTCGTCCCCGGCCCTCATCAGCCGGGCGACCTGGCCCACGGACCGCCAGGCCCTCGCCCGTCCGCCCTGCCCCCGGGCCCGGCACCAGGCGCCCCGGACCAGGGCCTCGGCCCGGACGGTAACGCAAAGCGCGAGGAACTGCCAGGCGGGCAGGTGCTTCCGGAAGTAGAGGAGCTTGCTGTGCCGGGTGATGACCCGCATCTTGGGAGAAATCGCCCGATTTTGCAAGGGACGTAAATGGACCAGGGAAAGCCCGGGGTCGTACTCGACGCCCCAGCCCCGATCCCGGGCCGATCGGCAGAGGGCGACCTCTTCATAGTAAAGGAAGAAATCCTCGTCCATCCCGCCGAGCTGTTCGAGGAGCCGGGCGTTGACGAGCATGCAGGCCCCGGTCACCCAGTCGACCGGGCCCGCCTTGAGCCGCCATCCGGGCTGGTATTTCCGCCGGACCCGTGGTAAGAACTGCTCCCGGACGGTCCGGGCCAGCCCGGGGAACACGCCGACCGACGGCTGAGGCGACCCGTCGGGGTTGCGCAGCTCGAAGCCGACGACCCCCGGCGGGCCGCCCGCCCGCCGCTCGTAGGCGTCGATCCGCCCGATGACTCGCGCGATCAGGTCGGCTTCGGGCACGACGTCCGGGTTGAGGACCAGGAGCCAGGGTCGGCCCGACGCCCGCCAGCCGGCGTTGACGCCCGCCGAGAACCCCCCGTTCTCGCCCCGGACCAGGAGCCGGACCCCGGGCCGATCCCGGAGGAGCGGGGGGGGGACCGGCCCGGGCGAGGCGTTGTCGACGACGACGATCTCGGATCGGCCCCCGGCCACGTCGGGCGAGCCGGCCAGCGAGTCGACCAGCCGGAGGACGTCGGGCCAGCTCCGGTAGTTGACGATCACGACGGCCAGTCCGGGGGGCGGCGAGGGGGTGGGTTTGAGGGGTTCCACGCGGCGGGCCTTTCCCGGGGACAACCCGCCGGGATCGGGCGAGTTCGGCAAGTTTCACTGAAATAATCGGTCGGTCCGACCGATGGAAGACCTTGAAGGATTTCCGGGAGGGCTTCGCCAAGGATGGTCGAGCCGCTCGTTTCAACCGTCGGCGCCGATCCGGGCCCGTGCCCCCGGATCGAATCGGCCTCGACACCGATGGATCGGTGGACAGCCATGAACACTCCCCCAGCAACGGCCGGACCGGGCCCCGCCCGCGAGTCCGGCGGCCGACTCCTGATCCTGGGCGATCGGCGAGCCGGCAGGCGCGTCGCCCGGTGCCTCAACGAGGGTTCCTGGTCGAACCTGACCGTCGTCGGGTTCATCGACTCCGGGCACGCCGGCCACTCGGGCCGCCCCCGAGGCGGCCGGCAACTGGCCGTCCACCCCGAGTCCGAGCCGGTGCCGGTCCTCGGCCGGGTCGACCGCCTGGCCGAGTGGGTCGACCGCGTCGGGGCCACCGACCTCGTGGTCGCCCTTTCGGGCCGGCCCGCCATCCGCGTCCGGCCCCAGATCGCGCACCTCAACGGGACCGACGTCCGGGTCCACTGGATCTCCGAAGGGGCGCGGCGGCCGATCCAGGCCCGTCCCCCCGCCCCCGCCGGCTCCGGCGCCGGCGGCCATCGGGCCCCGTGGCCCTGGTGGGGCGACCGGATGGCCAAGCGGGCGTTCGACGTCCTGGGCTCGGCCTTGGGCCTCCTCCTGGTCTCGCCCCTCTTCGCGGTGGTCGCCGGCCTCATCATGGCGACCTCGGGCCGGCCCGTCTTCTACACCCAGGAGCGGATCGGCCGCCGCGGGCGGTCGTTCCGGATGCTCAAGTTCCGGAGCATGAGGCGCGACGCCGAAGGGACGACCGGGCCGATCTGGGCCACCAACCACGACGACCGCTGCACCCGGATCGGCGCCTGGCTCCGCCGGACCAACATCGACGAGCTGCCCCAGCTCATCAACGTCCTCAAGGGGGAGATGAGCCTGGTCGGGCCCCGCCCCGAGCGGCCCATCTTCGTCGAGGCCTTCAAGCAAGCGATGCCCGACTACGACCTCCGCCACGCCGTCCCCGGCGGGATGACCGGCTGGGCCCAGGTTCACGGCTGGCGCGGCCGGACCTCGCTCCGCAAGCGGGTCCAGTACGACCTGAACTACATCCATCGCTGGTCGTTCTGGTTCGACTTCAAGGTCCTGTTCATGACCGTCCAGCACGTCGCCTGGCGGAAGACGACCTGGAAACCGCCCCGGTCGCGGCGGAAGCCGATCCGGTGAACCGACATCGGGGCGGGTTGGCGTTGCCCCGGGCCGAGGGGCTCGCGTATCGTGGATCGGTCGATCCGACCCCGGTCCCGTCCCCGAGGCCAGCGCGTGCGCGACCCGTTTGCCGAGAGCCCCGAGTTTCGCCGCGTCCTCGACGGGGCCGAGGCGGCGGTCGACCTGGCCCGGGTCGGCCTGGAAATCGCCCGCGACGCCAACCCCGGGCTCGACGAGGCCAGCTACCTGGCCAAGCTCGACGCCCTCGCCGATCGGGTCCGCGAGCGGTGCCCGGCCGACGCCCGGGCCCGCCAGGTTATCGGTCAGATCAACTGGGTCCTGTTCGTCGAGGAAGGATTCCGGGGGAACGGCGACGACTATTTCGACCCCCGGAACAGCTACCTCGACGAGGTGATCGACCGCCGGCTCGGCATCCCCATCAGCCTGTCGATCGTGTACGCGGCCGTGGCCGGGCGGGTGGGCCTGGCCCTCGGCGGCGTCAACCTGCCGCTCCATTTCCTCCTCCGGGCCGTCGACGAGGAGCCGGGCCTGTTCGTCGACCCCTACCACGAGGGGGCGGTCCTCGACTGGGCCGGGTGCGAGCAACTCCTCTCGAACCTGTCGGGGCGGCCGGTCCGCCTCGGCTTCGAGCACTCGACCCCCTGCAACCCCTCGACGGTCGTCGGCCGGATGCTCCGGAACCTCAAAGGGATCTACCTGGAGCGGAAAGACTTCGCCGCGGCCCTGCCGGTCGTCCGCCGCCTGGCCGCCTTGAACCGCCACGACGCGACCGAACAGCGCGATTGGGGGATGGTCAGCCTCCAGGCCGATCGGCCGGGCGAGGCCGTCGACCCGCTCCGTCGCTACGTCGAGGAGGCCGGCGAGGCCGACGATCGCGACGAGATCCAGGCCTTGCTCCGGATCGCCCGCCGCGAGGTGGCCTCCCGGAATTGAGGGCCCGCCGCCGGAATCTTCGCGGGATCGTTCAAGTCCGCCGGCGAGATGGCCGATGATCGTCATCGTAGGGGTACGACTGGCGTGAGACGCCGCGTTTTCCTCGATCCTCGATCCTCGACCCGGCTCCGAGGCCCGACGTTCGACCGGCTGGATGGCCGATCGCCCTCGGTCCCTCTCGGGGAACCCTTCGGAACCGTCGAACAGGAGGAGACAACGACTTTGATTCGCCCTCCATTCATCCGCCCGACGCCGTTGTTATTCCTCGCGATCGCCCTGGCCGGCTGCTCCTCGACGGCCGGCCCGCGGTTCGGCGGGAATGCCCAGTCGCGATCGATCGCGGTCGTCGGCGATCGCCCGTTGCCCGCCACCGTCGGCGAGCCCGGCGGCCAGGTCGCGGCCGGCCCGGTCGAGCCCGAGCCCCGGCGGAACCCCCGGGCCCGGATCTCGGGCCGGGTCGTCGACGACCAGGGCCGGCCCGTCCCCGACGCCACGGTTCGCCTGGCCGACGGCGGGGTCAAGGGGGGGCGAGACATCCGGGCCAGGACCGACGAGTCGGGGGCCTTCACCCTCGGCGGCCTCCGGCCCGGCTCGACCTATTCCCTGATCGCGGAGGCCGACGGCGACCACGGGGCCGAGGTCGGCCGGGCCGAGGCCAGGACGTCCGACGTCGGCGTCCGGATCAGCCTGGCCCGGCAGGACGCCGCGGCGGAAACCAACGGCGGCCGGGTGCCCCGAAACTCGCGAATCCGGCCCATCTCGAGCCGCGAGGATGGGGCCGAATCCGGCGAACCGGACGATCGGGCCCGGGTCAACTCGGAGGATCTGCCCCCCGCCGCCGAGGACCTCAACCTCCCGGAAGATCGTGGCGGCAAGGGTCGCCCCGCCCGCCCTCAACTCTTCGCCCCCGAGGCCACCGGGGCCTGGCGGAAGGCCGGCGAACCCTCGCGGACGGCGTCCGCCACCCCTCGCGACCCCGAGACGCCCGCCGATCCCCCCCGGGAGATCCCGGCGGACGATCCCGAGGACGAGGAGAAGGACCCCCTCCCCCCCGCGATCGACACCGGCCCGGCGGCGGCCGACGAGCCCAAGGCGCCGGTCGGTCCGACCTCGGCCCGCCCCCGGGCCCACCGGAAAGTCGGGAATGGTGACACCTCGGCCTCGGCCTCGGCCTCCGCGACGGGCGGGGCCGGGCAACTCGCCCTGGCCACGGAAGCCCAGCCGCCGTCCCCTTCGCCCGGCCCCGCCCGGCCGGGCAAATCGAAAGCCGACGACGGCCCGCCCCCGATGCCGCCCCTGGGGACCGAATCGGAACCGGCCGAGGCGCCGGCCGCGAACGGGCCGACCCCAATCCTGGAACCGGGGCCGGGACCGGCCCCGGCGGGGACGCCCCCGGGCCCCGTCTTGGTCCGCCAGCCCGACCCGCCGGGAGTGGGCCAACCCCCGGACCCTCCGGGCGGGATCGGATCGAACCTGGTGGCGACGAATCCGGCTTCAGGGCCGGTTTTCGCGTCTCAATCGGTTGCGCCCGCGGCCTCACCGTCGGTTCCCGAGGCCCCTCGCGAGTACAACCCGTTCGCCCTGGTCGAGGACGGCCGGGCGGCCGGGGCGGATCGCCAGCCGGCGGGTCCCTCGCCCGAGCCCGCGCCCGCCGTCGAGGCCGACCAGGTCCCTACGCCGGGGCCGGCCTTGAAGCCGTCGCTGGCGATCCCCCGCAAGAAGTGGGGCGACCTGGCGGCCTCCGATCCGGCCCCGAAGCCGGCCGCGAAGCCGGGCGTCGAGCCGATCAGGGCGTCGTTGCTGGGGCGCCGGCTGAAGTCCCAAGACCCTCCCAAAGGGGCGACGGTCTCCCTGTGCAACTTCGACCCGAAGGCCCACAAGCTCGACGACTTCCGGCTCCCGGACCTCGAAGGCAAGCCCGTCCGGTTCCGGGACCTCGACGCCGACTTCGTCCTCCTCGACTTCTGGGGGACCTGGTGCAAGCCCTGCCTCGACTCGATCCCCCACCTCGTCGACCTCCAGAAGCAGTACGGCCCCGGCCGGCTCAAGGTGGTCGGCATTGCCTGCGAGAAGACCCCGCTCGAACACCGGCGGGCCAGGGTCGACGAATTCGCCCGCAAGGCCGGGATCAACTACACCGTCCTCGTCACCAGCATGGATGGGACCTGCCCGGTCCAGGACTCGTTCCAGATCCGCTACTATCCGACCATGATCCTGCTCGACCGCAAAGGGCAAGTCCTCTGGACCGCCGAAGGGGCCACCCCCGCCAACCTCTACCGGCTCGACCGGGCCCTCGCCTCCGCCAGCCCCCGCGAGACGGTCCGCCGCTGAAGAACGAGGATTATCGTTCCCGGACATGACAAATCTCAAGATTTTAGATTGCTAATTTGTAATACCATGAATAAAGTTAATTGATAATTTGAAATCTGCAATCTTAAATTTATGGTTTTAATCCTCGCTTTCAAGTAAGCCCCTGGATCTCGCCCGCCGGGTCGACCGTGATCCGCTCGGCGGCGGGTCGTCCGGGGAGGCCGGGCATCCGGACGATCTCGCCGGTCAGGGCGACGAGGAAGCCGGCCCCGGCGGCGATCTCGAGGTCGCGGACGGTCAGGGTGAAGCCCCGGGGTCGGCCGCGGAGCTTGGGGTTGTCGGACAGGGAATCCTGGGTCTTGGCCATGCAGATCGGCAACCGGCCGTGGCCGAGCCGGCGGGCCTTGCGGATCTTGGCTTCGGCCGCCGGCAAGAAGGTCACGCCGTCGGCCCCGTAGATCCGGGCGGCGATCTGGCGGATTTTTCCCTCGATCGCCAGGTCGTCCGGGTACAGGAGCGTCAAGGGAGAAGTGGGCCCGGACGTGGCCTCGATGACCTTCTTGGCCAGTTCGAGGGCCCCGTCGCCACCGAGGCCGAAGACGTTGGCGGTCGCCGAGGGGATGCCCCGGCCGGCGCAGAAGTCGTGGACGACGCGGAGTTCGTCGGCGGTGTCGGCGGTGAACTGGTTGACGGCGACGATCGTGGGCTTCTCGAAGGCTTGGGCGGCGTCGAGGTGGGCGGCGAGGTTGTCGAGCCCGCGCCCGACGGCCGCCGGGTCGGGCGTGGTCAGGGACTTGAGGTCGAGCCCACCGTGCATCTTGAGGGCCCGGACGGTCGCGACGATCACGACGGCCGCCGGGTTGAGCCCGGACGCCCGGCACTTGATGTCGAAGAACTTCTCGGCCCCGAGGTCGAAGGCGAACCCGGCCTCGGTCACGGCGAACTCGCCGAAGGCCAGGGCCATCCGGGTGGCGAGGACCGAGTTGCACCCGTGGGCGATGTTGGCGAAAGGCCCGCCGTGGACGAACGCCGGGGTCCCCTCCATCGACTGGACGAGGTTGGGCAGCAGGGCTTCCTTGAGGATCGCCCCCATCGCCCCGGTCACGCCCATCGACCCGGCCAGGACGGGCTGGCCGTCGCGGGTAGACCCGACGAGGACGCGGTCGATCCGGTCGCGGAGGCTGGCCGGGGAGTCGGCCAGGCAGAGGATGGCCATGATCTCGCTGGCGGCCGTGATGTCGAAGCCGGACTCGCGCGGGACCCCCTGGCCCGGCCCGCCCAGGCCGATGACGACCCGCCGGAGGGCCCGATCGTTCATGTCGAGCGTCCGCTTCCAGAGGACGTGGCGGGGATCGAGCGGGGTGTCGCCGAAGTGGAGCCGGTTGTCGATCGCGGCGGCCAGCAGGTTATGGGCGGCGGTGATGGCGTGGAAGTCGCCGGTGAACTGCAAGTTGATCTGGTCCGACGGGGTGAGCCGGCACGCCCCGCCGCCGGTCGCCCCCCCCTTGCGCCCGAAGACCGGCCCCATCGACGGCTGCCGGAGCGCCAGGTTGGCCCGCTTGCCGAGCTTCCGGAGCCCCTGCGCCAGGCCGATCGAGGTCGTCGTCTTCCCCTCGCCCGCCGGCGTCGGGGTGATCGCCGACACCAGGATCAGCTTGCCCGACCCTTCGCGGGCCGCGTCCAAGGCTTCCAGGCGGATCTTCGCCTTGTCGCGGCCGTAGGGCTCGACGTGGTCGGGCGCGATCCCGAGGGAGGCGGCGATTTCTGCGATCGGGCGGAGCTCGGTGGGCGCCTGGGACATGCGAAGGTCGCTCCGTGGAGATCAGTTCGAAGGCGAGAGGGTGGAGTGGCCCGGCCTGATCGCGTCGAAAATGAGAAAAGAGGGGAGGCGAAGAGCGTCTTCGAGCGACGGGACTTTGCGGACGGCGTCGTTCGAGGGTCGGGGCTCATGAAGTCGGCGAATCAGGAAGCCGGCGTCCAGGAGGATGTCGGTCCATTCTTCGATGGTACGATGCCAGTACGGCGTGTCCCAATGCTCCTTGAGTCGCGCCATGTTCCAGCGTAAGACCCGAGGGCCCGAGTCGAAATAGCGATCGACCTTGAGGGCCATCTTGACCCCCGAGCCGTCGTGCTCCCACTCGCGGTAGGGGGTGCAAGTGGCAGGATGGGGGATCGAGAAGACGAGCCGACCCCCGGCCTTGAGGACGCGGGACGTCGCCCGGGCCGAGGCGACCGCGTCGGCCATGTCTTGAAAAGAGACGCAGGCGGTCGCCAGGTCGAAGTGGCCCGACGGCCACCGGGTGGCGACCTCGGCGGCATCGAGGGCATGGAACTCGACGCCCGATCCGAGCCTCGCCTCGTGCCGCTTCGCACACCTAACCATCTGCTCCGAAAGGTCGACGCCGATAACCTGGGCCCCGGACTCGGCCATGAGTCGGGAGAAGTAGCCTTGGCCGCAGCCGAGGTCGAGAACCCGGAGCCCTCCGACCGGCCCGCAGACATCAAGCAACGCCGGGCCGTGGAACTCGGACCGATAATAATCCTGGCCCGACTCGACGAAGTCATCCCAAAGGCTGGCGGCCCGGTCCCATGCAGATCGCGACGCACCAAGGTCGAAGGGGACAATCCGGTCGTCGGGCGGCTTCATCGGTCACCAACCTTGAGGTACTTGCCCAACCAGCCGTGGACCTCGCGCCACCAGGCGACCCGATTGGCGGGCTTCAAGATCCAGTGGTTCTCGTCGGGGAAGAGGACGAAGCGGCTGGGGACGCCCTTGCGCTGGAGGGCGGTGAACATCCCCAAACCCTGGGCTTCGGGGACCCGGAAGTCGAGGGCGCCGTGGAGGACCAGGGTCGGGGTCTTGAAGGCGCCGGCGAAGGCGCTGGGGGCTTGATCGAGGTAGATCTTGGGGCTTTCCCAGGGGACCCCGCCGAACTCCCACTCGGCGAACCAGAGTTCCTCGGTCGTCCCATACATGCTGGTCAGGTCGAAGACGCCGGCGTGGCTGACCAGGGCCCGGAAGCGGTCGGAGTGGCCGGCGATCCAGTTGACCATGAACCCGCCGTAGGAGCCGCCGGCCGCCGCCATCCGGTCCGGGTCGAGGAACGGGTATGCCTTGAGGGCGTGGTCGAGCCCCTTCATCAAGTCCTCGTAGACCCGGCCCGTCCAGTCGCGGCTGATCTGGTCGGTGAACTCCTGGCCGTAGCCGGTCGAGCCTCGGGGGTTGATCGCCACCACGGCATACCCCGGCGCGGCGAACAGCCCGTAATTCCAGCGGTTGTGCCATTCGTCGTGCCAGGCCCCTTGCGGCCCTCCGTGGATCAGGAAGACGACGGGGTACTTCTTCGAGGGGTCGAAGCCGGGCGGCTTGACCAGCCAGCCGGCCACGTCGGCGCCGTCGGCCCCCTTGAAGGCGAAGGGCTCGGCCCGGGAAACGTCGAGGCCGGCCATCAAGGCCGCGTTGTGGCGGGTCAGGGCGGTCAGGCCGGAGCCGTCGGGCTTGGCCCGGTAAAGCTCGTTGGGGGCGTTGCTCGCCCCGTGGAGGAAGACGAGGTCGTCGCCGCCGGGCAGGATCTGGATCGAGTTGTTCACGCCGCCGGCGATCCCCTTGGGGCGCTCGGTGACGAAGACGTGGCCGTCGCCGTCGGCCAGGGTCCCGAGGCCGCGGATCGTGACGGAGCCGCCGTCGTCGAGGACGACGAACAGGTCGCGGACGGTCCCCTCGAACGGCCTGGCGACCTTCCGCGACGCCCCCCAGGCAAACGCCTGGACCGGGCGGTCGATCTGCTCGGTCACGGCGCTGGTCTCGCCCTCGGTCCGGTCGCGGACCTTGAGGACCCAGCGGTCGGCCTCGAACCCGGCGCGGGCCTGGCTGACGAAGGCCAGGTATGCGCCGTCGGGCGAATAGCTCGGCTGGGCGTCGGCCCCCGGGTTCTCGTCGGTGACGTTCTGGGGCTCGTTGCCGGCCGTGGAGACGACCCAGATGTCGGTGTTGGTCGACCAGGCCATGTCCTTGAGCGGCTCGGCGGTGAAGGCCAGCTCGGCGCCGTTGGGGGCGAAGGCGTAGTCCGACGAGCCGCCGAACGGGGCGGGGGGGACGTTGCTCGTGAACTTCGGCGTCAGGTCCTTCGCCCCGCCGGAGGCGACGTCGAGGAGGAACAGGTGCGACCGCTTGCCGTCGTCCCAGCGGTCCCAGTGCCGGACCATCAGCTTGTCGAACGCCTGGACCTTGGATTTGTCCTTGGCCTTGGCCTCGTCGATCGCGGCGGTCTCCGCGGGCGACTTGCCGGGGTAGACCTCGGCGGCGAAGGCGATGGTGTCCCCCCTGGGCGACCAGATCGGCCCGGCGACGTCGACCGGCAACTTCGAGAGTTGCCGGGCCTCGCCGCCGTCGATCGGCAAGAGCCAGATTTGGGCCGAGCCGCCCCGGGTCGAGACGAAGGCGATGGCCTTGCCGTCGGGGCTCCAGCGCGGGTGGTTGTCCGGCCCGGCCGCGGTCGTCAGCCGCTTCGGCTCGCCGCCGGTGGTCGGGATCAGGTACAGGTCGCTGTTGGACTTGTTGGCCGCGCGGTCGATCTCCGAGACCACGTAGACGACGAGCTTGCCGTCGGGCGAAACCTGGGGGTCGGACACCGACTTGACGGCCAACAGGTCGTCGATCGTCAACGCCCGTCCCGCCGCCAGGGCGGGGGGGACGCAGGCGGCGACGAGGAGCATTCCGATCGGGAGACGCATGGAAGTGGGCCCTTGGGGTGTCGACGATTCAAAGCCGGCCGTGGCCCATCTTCTTGAGCGGGCCGGTGAGGACCAGCAAGATCAGGCCGGGGACGACCGAGGCGGCGACCAGGAACAGCCAGAGGTTCATCCGGCTCCCGGCCAGCTCCGCTTCGAGGATGCCGGCCAGGTAATTGGCGACGGCCGTGCACAAGAACCAGACGGCCATCATCAGCGAGGCCATCCGCGCCGGGGCGAGCTTGTTGACCAGCGACAGGCCGATCGGCGACAGGCAGATCTCGCCCAGGGTGTTGAACAGGTAGACCGCCGCCAGCCATTGCGGCCCGACCTTGCCGGCGGCCCCGGCGGCCTTGTCGGCCTGGAACATGATGGTGAAGCCGATCCCCAGGAGGATCAGGCCGACGCCCATCTTGGCGCTGGAGGTGAGCTTGAACCGGGTCGAGTCGAGCCGCGCCCAGAAGATCGAGAACACCGGCGCCAGGGCGAAGATCAGGAACGGGTTGATCGACTGGAAGAACGAGGCCGGGAACTCGGAGCCGAACAGCGTCCGCTCGGTCTTGTTGTCGGCGAACAGGTTGAGCGTCCCCCCCGCCTGCTCGAAGCCCATCCAGAAGACGATCGAGAAAACGCCGACGATCAAGATCACCGCGATCCGCTGCCAGTCCACCCCCTCGGGCGAGTTCCCCTTGGTCCCGACCATGGCCAGCACGTAGCCCATCGCGATCGCGTAAAGGACGGCGATGGCCTGGATCAGGTACTTGGTGTAAGGCTGGAGCGACGGCCAGGCCCGGCTCGCCCCGTAAGCGACGCCGACGCAGCCCAGGGCGAAGAGGATCACGTGGACCAGGTCCTTCGCCATCAACCGGCCCTCGCCCGCCTCCTCGCGCCCCGGCGGATAGCCGCCGACCAGGAGGTTCTGGAAGAGGAGGAACGAGACCAGGCCGAAGATCATCCCCACGCCCGCCGCGCCGAAGCCGTAATGCCAGCCGACCCTCTCGCCGAGCCAGCCGCAGACCAGCGGCGCGAAGAACGCGCCGAGGTTGATCCCCATGTAGAAGATGGTGTAGGCCCCGTCGCGTCGGGCGTCCCCCTGGGGATAGAGGTTGCCGACCATCGTCGAGATGTTCGGCTTGAAGAACCCGTTGCCCAGGATCAGGAGGCTCAGGGCCAGGTACAGGAGCGGCTCGAAGGCCATCGCGAAGTGGCCCAGGGCCATCACGATCCCGCCGACCAGGATCGCCTTCCGCTGGCCGAGGACCTTGTCGGCCAGGAACCCGCCAATCAAGGGGGTCACGTAGACCAGGCCGGTATACAGGGCATAAAGGGCCAGGGCGTCCTTGCGGGCGTATTGGAGGTGTTTGGTCAGGTAGAGGACCAGCAGCGCCCGCATCCCGTAATAGCTGAACCGCTCCCACATCTCGGCGCCGAAGAGGACGTAGAGGCCCCGGGGGTGGCCGGTCGTCGGGGGGAGCTTGTCCCCGGGACCGGCGAAGTCCGGGTCGAACTCCGGGAGGCGGCGATCGATCGCGCCCGGGCCGATCGCGGCGGGCGGGGCCTCAAACTCGGGGGTGCTGCTCATGGGGCGATTCCTCGGGATCGGCTCGCGGTGGCGCTCCGACGAAGGGGACGGGGGGCGAGCGGGACCGACGAGGCGGGAGAGGATCGATCCATGCCGCTGGGCGACCAGAGTAACCCAACCACCGCCCGGGCCCAAGCCCCTAGCGCGGCCCGGTTTGGCTCGCGGCCCCTTCGGCCAGCCACCGGAGGATGTCGGGCATCGACGCGACGGGGCCGGGTTCGGGGAAGAGCAGGGGGGCGCGGATCAGCTCCAGGTGGTTCGCGTGCAGGGCCCGGTGGTCGGCCACCCCTTCGAGCCGGGTGCTCGCCACCGCGACGCAGCCGTCGCCCAGGCCGTCGGTGATCTCGTCGAGCGGCGCCGAGGCCCCGGCGGCGACCATCCGGCCGATCCCGCCCAGCATCCCCCGCCCACCGATCTGCGACTCGACCTGGCGCCGGGCCTGGGCGTTGATGTAGCCGACGTCGCCCGCGAGGATGTGATAGCGGACCCCGGCGCGCCTCGGCCGGGCGTTCAGGGCCTTCAGGTAGGCGCTGCCGGGCGTCATGTCGTCGGCCGCCGCTCCCAGGCCGTCGCCGAGGAGGGCCAGGGGGTCGGTCCGCCGGGACCCGTTGAGGGCCTGGGCGCCCTGGACCATCTGGAGGACCGTCTGCGCCTTGGCCAGGCTCGACCCCCGGTTGGGCGGGGCCAGGAGGATCAGGGCCGAGACGTCGCGGGCATAGGCGGCGTCGTCCTCGACGTAGGACCGGGCCAACAACGAACCCATCGAGTGGGCCACGATCGCCCAGGGCCGCGCGTCGCCCGACTTCCGGCGGAACTCGGCCCAGTCGCGGCCGAAGGCGGCCGAGGTGTCGTCGAGGTCGCGGTTGTACGGGAAGTCGTAGACCGTGACCCCGTAACCCGCCGCTTCGAGCGGCCCGAAGAAGTGCTTGAAGACCCCCGAGGTCGAGTTCAGGCCGTGGATCAGGCAGACCGTCGGCCGGCCCGGGTCGTTGGGGCGGTACGACGGCCGGGCGCCGAGGCCGTATCGGGCGCGACGCCGGACCTCGCGGTCGGCCCGGTCGGCCAGCTCGCGGAGCCGGCGCTCCCAGTCCGCCTTGCGCCCGGGCTCCGCCAGCCTCGGCGAGAGCGTGACCACCAGCTCGCCCGGCCGGAAATCGAGCGTGGCGTCGGGGCCGAGGGTGTCGCCCAGCATCGTCCGGGTCATCGACGCGGCCAGGCCCGCCGTCGGCAAGGTCAGCGGGGCCGACGGGCGAGCGACCGGCGCGCCGCTGGCCTCGGCCAGGCGGGCGACCACCTCGGCGACGTCCACCTCCGAGCCCGCGTCGAGCCCGATCCGGACCGGGGCCCCGTCGCCCATTAGGGAGCAGGCCACCAAGAAAAACGAACCCAAGCCGGCGATCAACGCGCCACCTCCCCCCGATCCACCCCGTTTGACCGGCGAATTGTAAACGATCCCCGGCCCCGGGGGCATCCCGCCCCCGTTCCAGGCCGCGCCTCCTCCGGGACAAATGAACCCAACCACGCCCGGGGCTCGTCGGGGCCAGTCCCCGGTCGGCGAGCGAGTTCGCAGACCTTTCCAAGGTCGATCGCTACTTCAAGCTGGGTTGAAAGCCGGATCGCGGATATTAAGCATCTCAGATTTCACACGATTCGGTATGTCTTGTCTTGCCGGCGTCTAGAATCTGAAATCCTCGCGATCTGGCATCCCTCAGAACTGGCGAATCGACCGATCCTGGCGGACCTTCTTCCTCAATATCGCGATCGGACCGGGGTCGTTAGTCCTCTATTTTGCTTCGAGGCGGGATACCCTGGGGCGCGAAAACGCCCGCGAGCCGGTCGGCGTGGCCGACCGGCTCGCGGGCGTGATGGGCTCCGACCGCTCCGGGCGGTCCCGGCTCAACGACGGCGGCGGTTGCCCTGGCCGAACAGGCCGCCGAGCAGGCCTCGACGTTGGGGGGCCGGGGCGGGGGCCGGGGCCGGGCCGGCGACGACCGGCAACCCGGCGTCGATCGGGGCGGAGGTCGCCGGCATCGGGGCCGCCGGGAGCGGGCCGAGGTCGCGGCCGGTCGGGGTCGTGTTCGAGGTCAGGGTCGCCTCGGGGGCCAGCATCAATCCGCCCGGGTCCGCCGTCGGGCCGGCCAGGGCCGTGGGGGCGGGCATGGCGGGCATCTCCAGGAGGCCCGTCGTCGAGCCCGGCCGGGTCGCGGGCGTCGCCGAGGAGGAGTTGTCGCCGGGTCGGGCCCCCGGGCGGGGGCCGGCCGGGCCCCGGGGGGGCAAGGACGGGTCGGGGGGCGTCCCGCCGTCCGGGCGTTCGATGTCGAACGGCGAACGGCCGGGGTTGGGGACCGGCGGCAAGTTGGTGTCGCCGGGCAGGGGGTCACGCCCCATCGGGGCCTCGCCCGTGTCCGCGTTCTCGTCGACCGGCGCGGTGAGCTTGGGAGCGGGGTCGCGGGGGCGATCCCGAAAGGCCGCCGCGGAGTTCGGCAGCTCGGGGTTGGGGCATGGGCAAGCCCAGCCCTCGGGGAACCTCGACCAGCACGTCGGGTAATAGCCGAAGTAATCGCGCCGGACGTGGGCATTGAAGGGCGGCTCCCCGGCGCACTGCGGGCGTTCCCGCCTGATCTCCCGGTTGGGGAACAACTGGGCCTCCGCCATCGCCGGCAGGCCGATCACCAGGCCGAGCGCCAGCCAGGCCGGTGCTCCGATACGCCTCCGTGTCGCTCTCAACATCCTGAGCCTCGCATGGGGCTTGAGAAGACAAGGGTCCGACCACCGACCTACGCCGACGGCGATCCCGGAAAGGGCATGGACCGTTACCCTCGAACGATCGGATCGGCGAGGAATGAGACTCGAAGGAATTTGGGTCACCGAGACAGTTGGGGGAAATGGAGAGTTCTGGCGGATATGTGGAGAATGGGAACCCTGCCGCTCGATTGCATTGATCGGGCGTGGAGGCCAAAAGAAGTGATCGATGTCCTCGGGTGCGGTCGATCTTGATTGGTCCGAGTACTGGATTCCCATGCTTTTCGAAGGCGGAGGCCGGACCATGATGGATCGATGGGCGGGGACGGTGACCCTGATCGCGATCGGGATGAGCCTGGGACGGCCGTCGGGGGCGGCGGGGCAGCAGGTCGCGCAGCCGCCGCCCGGCACGGTCTCGGGGACGGCCATGCCGCCGGCGTCGATGCTGGCCAACCCGTATCTCAACCCTTACTTGAACCCGTACCTCTACCCGGCGGCGACCCAGCGGCCGATGAGCGGGGGCGACGCGGCGATTTATCTGTACATGGCGAACTCGGCCCGGGGTGGGATCGGCTCGGGCCGGATCAGCCAGACTCGGGGCGTCGCGCCGCGGGCCAAGGTGGCCGAACTGCCGGACTCGGCGACGGCCCCGGGCGCGGGGGCCGCCCGGTTCTTCAACCCGAACCCGGGGGACGCCGGTGGGGCGTCTCGCTATTACAACCAGCGGAGGCGGTATTTCCAGAATAATGGACGTTGATGGCAAGGTCGCCCGGTTTGGGCTGGAGAAGACGCTGTTTTCGGCCGATTCATAAGGACATCAGGGCAAGCTTTCACGGAGCGGATCGTCATTCCGAGGTGCGGCCACGGGCCTGTTGCCCCGAGTCCGCGACGACCGAGCCTATTCGCGAGATCAGGGCCGGCTAACCCCCGGCCGTTGTGCCGGCAACGGCTTGCCGGGCAGGAGTGTGGCATGGATCGCACAAGGCTCGACCGCCGCAAGGTCGGTCTTCTGGTCTCGCTGGCCGTCCTCATGACGTGCGGCTGTCAGACCGTGAGGACGCCCGAAGAGAAGATCGCCAAGAGCAACATCCCGAGGGAATTCAACAAGGTCTCGATGCCCGACTACGTGGTCGAGCCCCCGGACATCATCACGGTCGAGGTCCTCGAAGCCCTCCCCGGCCGGCCGATCACCGGCGAGCACCTCGTCCGGCCCGACGGCAAGATCACCCTCGGCTTCTACGGCGAAATCTACGTCGCCGGCCTGACCACGACCGAGATCAAGGAAAAGGTGATCCTCCACCTTCGCCAGGTCATCAACGACGACGTCCTCGGCTTGTGGCAGGCCGATCCCAAGACGGGCGAGCAAATCGCCGTCGAGCCCGCCCAGTCGCAGCGCGTGTTCGTGGACGTCACCTCGTTCAACAGCAAGGTGTATTACGTCCAGGGGGACGTCGGCTCCCCCGGCCGGTTGCCAATCACCGGGAACGAGACGGTCCTCGACGCCATCAACTACGCCGGCGGGCTGATCCCGACCTCGTCGGTCCCCAACATCCGCCTGGTCCGGCCGGCGCCGCCGGGGGCCTGCTGCGAGCAGGTCTTGCCCGTCAACATCGCCGCGATCACCAACGCCGGCGACTCGACGACCAATTATCAATTGATGCCCGGCGACCGCCTCGTGGTCTACCGCGACCCGATCGTCCGGACCACGATCTTCCTCGACCGCCTGGCCGCGCCGTTCAACAGCGTGTTGAACTCGATCCTCCAGTACTCGTTCACCGCCCGATCGGTCAAGGCGATCAACCAGCCGCTCAACGGGGCCGCCGGCACCGGGCCGACGCGAGGGAACGGGGTGGCCAACGGCGTGACGACACCAGCCACGATCAACAACCTGGGCAACGGGGCCCGGTAATCACCGCCGGTCCGCCGCTCGATCCCGAGGGCCGAGGTTTCCCAACCGGGGAAACCTTCGGCCTTTCGGCGTTCGATGGAAGCCGAGCGACATCGCCATCCGCGACCGCGCCGCCAGCAAGTCGTTCATCCCTGCGCGAAGGGATCGCCGATCGTCCGGCCTCGGTCAGATCGAGAGCTTGCCCGCGGCGAGCTCTTCCTCCCATTGGTCGAGCAAAGGCCAGTCGACGGCGCAGGTGCCGAAGTCCGACATGTGCGTGTAAGATTCGAGCCGGGCGATGGTGGCGTCGAGCAGGGCGTCATCCTTCCGGAAGATCGGGCCGTGCGACGGGAGGAGGAATTCGGCGTCGCAGGCCCGGATGCGCCGGAGGCTGGCGAGATAGTCGACCAGGTTGGAGCCGTGATGGGCGTCGATCACCCCGACGCAGCCGTCGCGGAAGATGTTGTCGCCGGAGAACAGGAGCGGGCCCATCCGGAACGAGAGCTGGCCCGCCGTGTGCCCCGGCGTGCTCCAGACGGTCAACTCGCGGTCGCCGACGGTCACGAGGTCCCCCTCGTCGACCGTCTTGTCGACCTTGCAGCGGGGCATCTCGATCGAGATCCCCTGGGCGTCGATCCGGGCATAGGTCATGATCTCGTCGCCCTGTTCCAGCGGCGCGACGCTCTTGGGATGGGCATGGACCGGGCACTTGAGGACGTCGCGGGCGCGGGCGAGCCCCTGGGTGTGGTCGGCGTCGGCGTGGGTCGCCAGGATCATCTTGCAGCTCGACAGGCTGAAGTTCATCTGACGGATCAGTTCGAGCACGTCGGTCAGCTCGTCGAGGAAGCCGACGTCGATCAGGGCATATTCCTTGCCGCCGTCGATCAGATAGATGTTGACGCCCAGGTGCCGCCGCGCCTGGACGTTCATCTCGATGACGCCGGGGAAGATGTAGCGACGCTCGACCATTGCCGTGCCGGTCTCCGGGAAGCGGCGGGGGGCGAAGGGCGGCCGAGGGCCGGCGATCGCGACGCCTCGCGGGCTCGTGCCTCCGGGGGTATCCTACGAGCCCCGGCTCCGATCGACAACCACCCGTCGAGCTGGCCGCTTGGCAGGCCGATCTTCAGCCGCCATCGAGCTGCTCGCTGCACTGGGCGAGGATCTGGGCGGCGACCTGGTTCGGGTTGTAGCCACCTGGGAGCCGGACCATCGGCTTGCCGTATCGATCGCAAAACTTCCTGACGTCGCCGAACGAATGGCTCGACCACCGGATCGCCAGGATGACGAGGGCCATGTCCGGACGGGCCACGGAGGGTTCGAACCTCTCGATCGAGGCATGGTCTCGCCCCTCGATCCAGACGAGGTCTTTGAGGCCGAAGGCGGCCTTCAAGGCGGCGTATGCCTCGGGCCGGCGGCTGCCGCCGATCAGGACCATCCCCTTGCCCGCGAGGAGCCGCGCGGCCTCGGAAACCTCGGCGGTCGTCGCGACCGGGGCGGCGGCCTCGGGGGTCCTCCGGCCGGCCAGATAGCGGTCGATCTCGCGGAGGGCCATGTCGAAGCCCCTCATCGACAGGCCGTCCAGCTCGGGCATCTCATCAAGGATCGGCACGAGGATTTCCCGGATCTCCATGCTGCTGGCCGGGACCCCGCCGTCGACCATCTCGTTGACCGCCCCGACGACCTTCCGCCAGTCGTGGTCGTCGCGGGTCCCCTCGGCGATCCTCTTGGCGTGGTAGCGGAACTGGTCCCTCGCCCTCTTGATGTCCTTGGCCCGGCCCCGGACGGCCCGGAATCGGGCGTCCAGGGCCTCGATCCGCCCTTCGAGGTCGAGCAAGAGCCCCGGGTCGGCCCGGTCGTTGAGCCTCATGTAACGGTGGATGTAGATCTGCTCGGCCGCCGTGATCTCGCGCAGCCAGTAATAGGCCCGCTGCTGGTCCTGGTCGGTCCGCCCGTCGATCCGTTCGACGGCCACCCGCAGGGCCGATTGCGCCTCGGCCAGGAGGTTGAGGGCCGGCTCGAAGAACTCCCGGTTGGCCTCGACCTCCGGCAGCATCCCCCGGACCAGGGCCACCGCGTCGGCCATCGCCTCGAAGCAGCCGGCCACCTCCTCCAGCCGCGCCGACGGCCTCGGGACGATGAAGTCGGGGGTGTTCATCCAGAGGAAACACTCGATCTCGCGGGCCCGGTCGAGCAAGTCGCGATCGCGGGGAGCGATCTCGTCGCGGTGCCTGGCCTCTTCGTCGATCCGGCGCCTCCGGGTGGCCGCCCAGCGGGCTCCCTCGGCCTTCAAGCGACAACGGGCCTCGATGGCGGGCAGTTCGGCGACCGAGGGCGTCGGCCGGCCGGGCGGGGTCGCGACGGCGGAGATCTCGGGACGGGGCTCGGCCGGCCGGGACCGGCCCAGGGTCAACTCCGGGAGCGGCGAGGCGACCGGGCCGGGCTCGGGCGTCGCCAGGGTGACGGCCACTGTCTCGTCGGCCGGGGGGGGCGACTCGGCCGGGGGGGGCTCGACTGGCGGTCGGTCCGGTTCCCGCTCCTCCCGGAGGGGGGCCGACCGGCCCGGCTCGGCCGACGGGGTCGGCGCCGGCCGCCCGGTGGCCCCCAGGACCGCGCCGGCCAGGGCCCGCAAGTCGTCCCGGAGACCCTCATCCGTCGCCGCCAGGGTGACGAGTCGGCCGGCCAGGGCCATGACGGAATCGATCAGGTCCTGATTCATCGCGAGACTCCCCGCCGCCTTTCCGGGGTCGCCTGGCCGCCGCGCGGGCTTCAGGCGGGAGCAAGCCCGTTGGCCCCTATGTCTCAATTATACCATCCCTTGCGAGATCGAGATGCCATCGGGTGGGCCTGAGGGATCGCTGAAGAAGACCGGGCCCGAGGAACCGGCCCGGGCCGCCTGGCCTCCACCGGAGCGACGAGGAGGCCGAGCCCCCGACCCGAGGCGGCCGTCGACTTCTCCTGGCGACGGAGGGCCGGTCCGTGGTACATTCATCGTTTTCCAGGCCGTCTCGCCTCGCCCGGAGGCGGGGCGGCGGACCCCGAACGGTCCGGGATCGGTCCGACCATGAGCACGCCGCTGCTACCCCAGGCGTTCTGGTTCCGGGTCTCGACCCCTTGTCGAAGGATAGAAGGCATCCCGCGCGCCAAGGGGCGGCTCCTCGACCTGCCCGACGGTTGCGCCCTGCCCGACCTCGCCGCGCTGGAAGGCCGCGCGGCGTGGGCCCGGGGCCGCGTCGGCTGGAACCCGGGCGGATTGGGGTTCGCGTTCGAGGTCCTCGACAAGGCCGGCGCGATCTCGCCCGAGCCCGGCCGGGCCTCGGGCCTCGACGGCGTCCAGGTCTGGGTCGACACCCGCGACACGCGCGGGGTCCACCGGGCCACGCGATTCTGCCACCGATTCGCCGCCACGCTCGTTTCCGGCTCGGGCCGGTCGCTCGGCGTCGAGGTCGCGCAAAAGCCGATCGCCCGGGCCATCGCCGACGCCCCGATCGCCCCGGCCGGCTCGACTCTCGCCCGCGGCGAGCGGACCCTGTCGGGCTGGCGGCTGGAACTGTTCCTGCCCGCCGAGGTCCTCCACGGCTTCGACCCCGACACCAACCGCCGCCTCGGATTCGCCTATCAGGTCACCGACCCCGACCGCGGCGACGAGTTCTTCGGGGTCGGTCGCGAATTCCCGATCGGCGAGGACCCGTCGCTCTGGGCCACATTGACGCTCGAAGGATAGTCGCCCGGTTTGCGGCTATCAGCGGTCAGCCAGAGATCGCCGGAAAGTGTGCTAACCGCCCTCGGATTCCACGACAAATAAGCTGACCGCCGACCGCCGACCGCCGACCGCTCGTCCCATCTCCAGCTTCTTCCCAGGATAAGGCCGATGCCAGAAGACCAGAGAGACCGTCGCCCTTCGGAGCAGGATGCCGCGATCGATGCCGCGCTGGACGCGGCGGCGGGCGGGAAGTCGGCCGCTCCCCAGGCCGAGCTGTCGTTCAAGCGGCATTGGGACCCCGACCTCGATGCCGAGCTGGAAGCGGCGATGGCGGGATTCGACCCCGACGCCATCGAGGTCGGCGCCCCGAAGCGGCCCGCCCGCCAGGACCGGGCCGGCGGCCTGGCCCCGCAAGGCGGTCGCGGGCAGGAATCGCGGCAAGGCCCGCAGATGGGCAAGGTCCTCAGCATCCGGGGCAAGAGCGTCTTCGTCGACCTCGGGGCCAAGAGCGAGGGGGTCGTCCCCGTCGACCAGTTCACCGGCGACCTCCCCGAGCCCGGCGCGATGATCGAGGTCCGCGTCGACCGCTTCGACACCGCCGAGGGGATCTTGCTCCTGTCGCTCAAGGGGGCGGCGGTCGAGGCGAGCTGGGAGAACCTCCGCAAGGGCTTGATCGTCGAGGCCAAGGTCACCAAGACCAACAAGGGGGGGCTCGACGTCGAGGTCGACGGCATCCGCGGCTTCCTCCCCATCGGCCAGATCGACATCAACCGGGTCGAGGACGCCGCCGTCTACGTCAACCAGAAGCTCCGCGTCGTCGTCACCGAGGCCAACCAGCGCGAGAAGAACCTCGTCGTGTCGCGCCGCGAACTCCTCGAAGAGGAGCGGGCCGAGAAGCGCGAGCAAACCTGGAAGACCCTCGAAGAAGGCCAGGTCCACAAGGGCGTCGTCCGCTCGATCAAGGATTTCGGCGCGTTCGTCGAGATCGGCGGCGTCGACGGCCTGATCCACGTCGGCGACATGGCCTGGGGCCGGGTCACCAACCCCGGCGAGATCCTCAAGCCCGGCGACGAGGTCGAGGTCAAGGTCCTCAAGATCGACCGCGTGACCCAGAAGGTCGGCCTCGGGCTCAAGCAGCTCATGCCCAGCCCCTGGGACCACGTCGAGGACAACTACCACCGGGGGATGACCCTGACGGGCAAGGTCACCCGCCTGATGGACTTCGGCGCCTTCGTCGAGCTGGAGCCGGGCGTCGAGGGGCTGGTCCACATCTCCGAGCTGTCCCCCGGCCGGGTCCGCCGGGTCGCCGACATCGTCAAGCCCGAGCAAGAGGTCGAGGTCCGCATCCTCAAGATCGAGCACGACACCAAGAAGATCGCCCTCTCCCTCCGACCCTTGCCGACCGCCTCCGCCACGGCCGAGCCCGAGCCCGAAGAGGAGGAGGAAGACGACATCCCCAGGACCCCCCGGCCCGAGCCGAAGGTCCCGCTCAAGGGCGGCCTCGGCGACCGCGACCCGTTCCTGTCCCCGCCCAAGGCCAAGGGCTGATCCGAAGGGGCGTCGGGCCGATCACGGCCCCCGGGAACCGTCGAAGGCGACCGATTCCGGCCGGCCCGACGGCTCGACGACGGCCCAGGCGGCGACCCGGCGCCCCCGGGGATCGGTCCCGACCGCCTTGAAGACGATCGGGCCGTCGCCGGGGCGGACGCCGGGCAGCCGGATCGGCCGGGACGCCAGCGAGCCCCCCGCCGGGAGCCTCGACGTCCCGAAGGCGGCGGCGATCCCGAGCATGTCGAGCCCGTCGCGGCGAAACCCCGGCGCGTGGGGGTCCGCCGCCGGGACCAGCCGTTCCCAGGCCAGGGCCCCGAGCCGGATCGGGGTCCCGCCCCGCTCGTCCACCACGGTCCGGGCCACGAGCGAGCCGTCGGCGGCGGCCGACGACCGGACGGTCAACGTCGGCCGGCCCAGGCCGGCGGGCAGGGGAACGGCCGTGACTTGCAGGTCGGCGTCGGCCGGGCCTTCGACCTCGACCGTCAGGGCGCCGGCCGCGTTCCCCTCCACGATCGCGAAGTGCGCCGAGGTCCCCGGCGCCGACCACGCCTCGGCCGGGCCGCCGGGACGGATCGTCGAGGCCCGGGGGCCGGCCAGGACCCAGTCCTCGATCTGGTCCCGGGGGTCGAACGATCGGTAGGCCCCTTCGGTCGTCGAGGCCGGGTCGAGCCCGCTCAGGTAGAGGGCGACGGTCCATCGGCGGAACAGGTCGGCGAAGGTCGACCCGGTCGCCGCTTCCAGGTTCGCCAACCCGCGCCGGTCCGACCGGATCAGGGCATCGAGGAGCCCGGGGCCGTGCCGATCGACGCACCAGCGGAGGAACAGGTACGTCGCCCCCCGGTTCCCGTGGCTCCGGAACAAGTCGGCCGCGTAGTAGTCGTCGACCACCAGCCGGTAGCGGGAGGGCTCCGATAAGAAGGCGCTCACCCTGTAGTCGATGTTCGACCGCGAGAAGCCGAGGGCGTCCTCGACGAGGTGGGCCAGGGCCTCGTCGAGCCAACCTTCCTCCTCGGCCCCGCCGGCCAGGGCCTTGCGGCTGAAGGTGACGGCGTGGGTGTACTCGTGGGCCACGATCGTCCGGAGGTGGGGGCCGGCCTTGAGCCCGGTGTTGAGGTACATCATGTCGGCGCGGTTGCCGAACGGGGCCCCGAGGCCGACGTCGAGGTCGGCGCCGCGGACGAAGCCGTCGACGCTGACCTGGCCCCCGGCCATCTTCGCCAGCCAGCCCGAGAGCAGGATGGTGAACCGGCCGTCGCCGTCGACGTCCCGCGCCGGGCCGAACCGGGCGGCGGCGGTCGGGAAGATCCGGTCGTCGAAGGTCGCGACCAGGTCGCGGAGCGTGGCCACGTCGACCTTGGCGCCGTCGGCGGCGTCGACGTAGACCTGGACCCGCCGCCCGACCGCGCGGAGCCGGCCGCCGACCGCCCGGTAGCTCGACGGGCTGGCGACGTCCCCCGCGCCGACCATCAGGTGGAACGTCCGCTCCCCCGGCGGGATCGTCGCGACCGGCGGCGGCGGGGCCTCGACCGGCCTCGGCGATCGGTCGAGGGCCGGTGCCCGCGTCGGAGCCTCGGCGGCCATCGGCGGCGGCTGGGCCCGCCCGGTCGGTCGGCTCGACAGCCGGATCGGGTACGGCCCGTTCCCCCGGGCCAGCGTCGAGACGATGACCAGGGTCGACGACCCGTCGCGGTTCGCCGGGACGTCGAAGCGGGCCCGTCCGGCCCGGGTCGCGATGGCGAGCGGTCGCCCCGTGGCCCAGGCGTCGGGCGCCGAGGCCGGGGCGGGAGTCGTCCCGCCCGTCTCGGTCGAGCCGGCGCGGGCGGTGGCCAGCAAGGCCGCCCCGGCGAGCGCGGCCCAGGCCCGGCGTCGGGCGTTGAAGGGGCGTCGGGCCATCCCGTCGACTCTCGGGTCGTGCTCCGCCCGATCCGTCGCCCCGCCGGAGGGGCGCCGAAGAGATCGGCGACTGCCCTTCGATCGACCCCGCCCCACTTCGGGCTTGAATCGATCGGGCCGGTTATGCCGGAAGACGTTGCGCCGCCGGATTTCGCGACGCCGGGCCCCCGAAAGTTCAAGTCGGGATGCGATCGGGTCGAAGCGGCGCCGTCGGCGAGTTGGGGGCGAGCCCCGGCCGGGCCGTCGTCTATAATAGGGCGGGCCGGCGCGTCGGCCGCCGCCACGCCCGTCCCCGGTCGGACCCCTTTCCTCGGACTCTCATGGCACGCTCGCGCTACATCGTCGGGATCGACCTGGGGACCACCAATTGCGCGGTGGCCTTCGTGGACACGAAAGGGCGCGAGCGGCCGACGGCCGACGTCCGGCCGTTCGAGGTCGCGCAGCTCGTGGCGGCGGGGGAGTCGGCCCCCCGGCCGATGCTCCCGTCGTTCCTGTACCTGCCCGGCCCTCATGAATTGCCCGTCGGGGCGACCCGGCTCCCGTGGCGGGGCGACGCCGACCGGATCGTCGGCGAGTTCGCCCGGGTCCAGGGGGCGCGGGTGCCCGGTCACCTGGTCGCCAGCGCCAAGAGCTGGCTCTGCCATCCCGGGGTCGACCGCGAGGCGGCCATCCTCCCGTGGGGGGCGCCGGGCGAGGCCCGCAAGGTGTCGCCGGTCGAGGCGTCGGCCGACTTCCTGGCCCACATCCGCGACGCCTGGGATGCCCGCTTCGCCGGCGACAACGAGGCCCACCGGCTGATCCATCAGGAGGTGATCCTGACCGTGCCCGCGTCGTTCGACGAGGCCGCCCGCGAGCTGACCGTCGAGGCGGCGAAGCGGGCCGGGATCGCCCAGCCGGTGCTCCTCGAAGAGCCGCAGGCCGCGTTCTATTGCTGGATCGTCACTCATCAGGACGCCTGGCAACGCGAGGTCCGCGCCGGGGAACTGATCCTGGTCTGCGACATCGGCGGCGGGACGACCGACCTGAGCCTCATCACGGTGGTCGAGACCCCGAGCGGCCCCGGGTTCCGCCGGGTGGCCGTCGGCGACCACCTGATGCTCGGCGGCGACAACATCGACCTCGCCCTCGCCCACCGGGTCGAGAAGAAGCTGGGGGCGGCCCGGCTCGACGCCGAGCAGTGGGCCGCGCTCCGCTATTCGTGCCGGTCCGCCAAGGAAAAGCTCCTGGCCGACAAGCCGGCCGACCGCTGGCCGGTGACGATCGCCGGCCGGGGGTCGCGGCTCATCGGCGGGAGCCTCCAGTCCGAGCTGACCCGCGCCGAGGTCCTCGAGATCGTCCTCGACGGCTTCTTCCCGATGACCCCCCGCGACGAGGAGCCCGCCCGGGGCGGCCGCGCCGGGCTCCAGGAATTCGGCCTCCCGTTCGTATCCGACCCGGCCATCCCCCGCCACCTCGCGTCGTTCCTCCGCCGCCACCAGGCCGAGGCGACCGGCCCGGCCGGCCCGGGACTCCCCGCCCGGCCCGACGCGATCCTCTTCAACGGCGGGGCCCTGACCCCGACCTTGCTCCGCGACCGGGTGGTCGAGGTGGTCCGCTCCTGGTTCGCCGACGAGGCCGGCGGTTCGTATGCCCCGCGCGTCCTCGGCAACCCCTCGCTCGACCTGGCCGTCGCCCACGGCGCGGCCTATTACGGGGTCGTCCGCCGGGGCGGGGGCATCCGGATCGGCGGCGGGACGGCGCGGTCGTTCTACGTCGGGTTCCAGTCCGAGGCGGCCGACCGCCCCTGGCTCTGCGCCGTGCCCCGCGACGCCCAGGAAGGGGACGAGATCGCCATCGACCGCCACGACTTCGACCTGCTGATGGGCCAGCCGGTCGCCTTCCCCCTGGCGAGCAGCTCGGTCCGGCCCCAGGACGTCCCCGGCGACCTCGTCGCGGCCGACCCCGACTCGATCCGCGAGCTGCCCCCGCTGGTCGGGGTGATGCGGGTCGGCCGGAAGGCGAAGGCCGAGCGGGTCCCGGTCCGCCTGGCGGCGCGCGTGACCGAGGTCGGGACCGTCGAACTCTGGTGCCAGTCGCGGACCGACGACCGCCGATGGCGGCTCCAGATCCAGCTCCGGGGGCCCTCCGGGACGCCCGCGCCCCGCCTGGCCGTCGCCGGCGGCGAGGCCGACGCCGTGGTCTTCGAGCAATCCGAGGTCGACGCCGCCGTCGGGGCGATCCGCGCCGCCTTCGCCGCCCCCGCCGGGACCGACGAAGGGGGGCCGGCCCGGCTCATCAAGCGGCTCGAAGAAGTCCTCGACGCCCCCCGCGAGTCCTGGCCCCCCTCGGCCCTCCGCGCCTTCTGGGAGCCGATCCGCGACGCCGCCGAAAGCCGGCTCAAAGGGCCTCGGCACGAGTCCCGCTGGTTCAACCTGGCCGGCTTCGCCCTCCGGCCCGGCTCGGGCTACCCGCTCGACGAGGCCCGGATCAAGGCCCTCTGGCCGGTCTTCCACGCCGGCGTCAAGCACGCCAAGGACATCCAGTGCTGGGCCGACTGGTGGGTCCTCTGGCGGAGGGTCGCCGCCGGCCTCAACCGCGCCCACCACGAGGAGATCCACCGCCGGGTCGCCCCGCTCCTGCTCCCGAGCAAGAACGGCCCCCCCAAGAAGTTGACCCGCCCCAAGCCCGAGGCCCACGAACTGGCCGAGATCTGGCGCTGCGCGGCCTCGCTGGAACGGCTCCCGGCGAACCTGAAGGAACCCCTGGGCGACGCCCTCGTCAAGGAGATCGCCCGGCCGACCCCGCCGGCCTACGCCCCCTGGTGCCTGGGCCGGCTCGGCGCCCGGGTCCCGCTCTACGGCCCGGCCAACGCGGCCGTCCCCCCCGACAAGGCCGCCCGCTGGGCCCGGGCCCTCCTCGACCGCGAATTCGCCCCCGGCCGCGAGACCACCGACGCCGTCTTCGCCCTCGCCCAGGTCGGCCGAGTCTCCGGCGACCGCGCCCGCGACCTCGACGAACCCCTTCGCGCCGAGATCCTGGCCCGCCTCGCCGCTCTCGAAGCCGATGAGGAGACCCTCGCCCCCGTCCGCGAGTTCCGCGAACTCGAAGCCGCCCAGCAAGGCCAGGCCCTCGGCGACGCCCTGCCGACCGGCCTCCGGCTCTTGCCCCGGGAATGACCCGGGTGATGCGGTCGTGGCGAAGCTTCCGCCTCGATCCCGGGGTGTGGCCTCCGTCGCGATTGGCGATCAAGGGGCCGGGGCGGTAGACTGGATTCGGGGCCGGAGGGGGCGGCGCGGAGGTCGTCCGCCAGCGAAGGGGGGAGGCCCGGGCGGGCCGAAGGGGCAGTCATGGCGTTGGTGAGCATGAGGGGGGTCAGCCTGGCGTTCGGCGGGCCGTTGCTGCTGGATCGGGTCGACTGGCAGGTCGAGCGGGGCGAGCGGGTCGGCCTGGTCGGCCGGAACGGGGCGGGGAAGTCGACCCTGATGCGGCTCTTGCACGGCGACCTCGTCCCCGATGACGGCGAGGTCCTCCGCCCGCAAGGGGTCCGGATCAGCCGACTCCCGCAAGAAGTCCCCCAGGGGCGGGGCGGATCGGTCTTCGACGAGGTGGCCGTCGGGCTCGATTCGGGCGGGGCCAAGGTTGCCTCGGCGCACGAGGTCGAGAAGATCCTGTCGCGGATGAAGCTCGACGCCGACGTCGCGTTCGAATCGCTCTCGTCGGGGATGAAGCGGCGGGTCCTGCTGGCCAAGTCGCTGGTCCTGGAGCCCGACGTCTTGCTCCTGGACGAGCCGACGAACCACCTCGACATCGAGTCGATCCGCTGGCTCGAAGAATACCTGCTCCGGTTCGGCGGGACCCTGATCTTCGTGACCCACGACCGGACGTTCCTGGCGAGGCTGGCCACCCGGATCGTCGAGGTCGACCGCGGCCGGCTGTTCGACTGGTCGTGCGACTACCCGACCTTCCTGGAGCGCAAGGAGGCCGCCCTGGCGGCCGAGGAGCGGCAGGCGGCGCTCTTCGACAAGCGGCTGGCCGAGGAGGAGGTCTGGATTCGGAAGGGCATCCAGGCCCGCCGGACCCGCAACGAGGGGCGGGTCCGCGCCCTCAAGGCGATGCGCGACGAGCGCCGGGCCCGCCGCGACCGGATCGGCTCGGCCCGGATGCTGGCGCAGGAGGCCGAGAAGTCGGGGACGCTCGTGATGGAGGCCAAGGAGGCCGGCTTCGCCCACGGGGACCGCCCGATCATCGCCGAGGCGACGGTCGCGATCATGCGCGGCGACAAGGTCGGTCTGATCGGCCCCAACGGCTCGGGCAAGACGACGCTCCTCCGCCTGCTCCTCGGCGAGTGGGAGCCGACCTCGGGCTCCGTCCGCCGGGGGACGAACCTGGAGATCGCCTACTTCGACCAGCTCCGCGCCGTGCTCGACGAGGAAAAGACGGTCATCGACAACGTGAGCGGCGGCTACGACCACATCGTCATCAACGGCCAGCCCCGCCACGTCATCGGCTACCTCGAAGACTTCCTGTTCCCGCCCGAGCGGTCGAAGACCCTGGTGAAGCTTTTGTCCGGCGGCGAGCGGAACCGGCTGCTCCTGGCCAAGCTGTTCACCAGGCCGTCGAACCTGATGGTCCTCGACGAGCCGACCAACGACCTCGACGTCGAGACGCTCGAACTCCTCGAAAACCTTTTGATCGAATATCAAGGGACCGTCCTGCTCGTGAGCCACGACCGGACGTTCCTCAATAACGTGGTGACCTCGGTCCTGTCCGTCGAGCCCGACGGCACCGTCCGCGAGTCGAGCGGCGGCTACGACGATTGGCTCCGCCGGGCCGAGGCCGAGTCCCGGGCGCAAGCCCCCTCCGCCCCGGCCGCCGGCAAGGATTCCGCCCCGCCCCGCGAGCGGGCGAAGAAGCTCGGCTACAAGGAAAAGCGCGAGCTGGAAGAGTTGCCGAAGCGGATCGAGGCCCTCGAGATCGAGCAAGGCCAGATCCACGCCGAGATGGCCCGCCCGGGCTTCTACCAGCGCGACGGCGGCGAGATCGCCCGCGCCACCGCCCGGCTCGGCGCGATCGAGGCCGAGCTGGCCACGGCCTTCGAGCGGTGGGAGGCCCTCGAAGCCCTGGCCGGCTGAGGGATGGACGAGTCCCGCCCGCCCCTTATGATGAGTCGACATCCCGCCCCGTATCAAATCCAAGGAGCGTCCGCGTTGGCCGGGACCTATCAGACCGTCGCCCGGGTGGGCGAGATCCCCGAGGGAGAAGGGCGACCGTTCGAGGTCGACGGCCGGATGATCGCCGTCATCCACGCGAGCGGCGCCTACTACGCGATCGAGGACCAGTGTCCCCACCAGGGGGCCCCGCTCTGGGATGGCGTGGTCGCGGACCGGACGATCGCCTGCGCCTGGCACGGCTGGCAATTCCGCCTCGAAGATGGTTGCTGGCTCGACAGCCCCCGGACCCGGATCGCGACCTATCCGGTCCGGGTCGAGGGGGATGAGATCCGGGTCCTGATCGAAGAACGGTGATGACTCATCCAACAACCCCGCGGGAGGTTGCCATGTCCACGACCTTCGACGTCCGGGCCGCGCTGGCCGAGCTTTCCGACGAAGCGGAAGCGGCGACCGCCCCGGTCGAGTTGACCATGAAGCTGAGCGGGCCGGCGGCCCACCTCCTGGCGAAGCTCGCCGGACGGCTCGGACGAGATCGCGGCGAGACCATCTCCGAAGCCCTCCAGTTCCTCTATTTCGGCGTGGCGATTCAGAAAGACGGCTTGCAGATGGCGGTCGTCGACCGCGACGGCCAGATTCAGACGACCCTCGACTTACTCCCGGGAGATTGACCGGTGCCTACGGGAATGACGCCCGGACCGAAGGACACCGATCTCTTCGACCCCAAAAAGTTCACCATAGATATCAGGACCCCGGAATCGGCACCCGAACGCACGGCGAGGCTTCGGCGAGGGGCGGAGGATGCCGCCCACGAGCGGCGCAAGGATTTCCTGCTGTTTATCACCTCGTTGGCCGTTGTCGCCGGGTCGGCCCTTTGCGGCCTCGTGGCTCTCTTCGCGTCGCCGAGTAATTCCGCCTGGGCCGCCCCCTTGCTGACGCTCATCGTCGGCGGCCTGCTTGGCTACCAGACCGGGAAAGCCCAAACCTCAAGACTCGGCCCTTGAAATGGCCAGCCTACTTCTGGGGCCGCGACTAACTTCATCCATCGGATCACTTCAGACGACCTATCACACGATCAAAGCCCGAGGGATCTCCCCGCCATGCGAGCCGCCTACATCGAGCAGACCGGGCCGATCGAGATGATTCGGGTCGGCGAACTTCCCGACCCGAAGCCGGGGCCCGGCCAGGTCCTGGTCCGGGTCCGCGCGGCGGCCTTCAACCCGATCGACCTTTACCTCCGGTCGGGGATGGTGGCGATGCCGATGGCGTTCCCCTACGTGGTCGGGACCGACGTGGCCGGGACGGTGGAGGCGCTGGGCCCGGGGGCGAAGCGGCTGAAGGTCGGCGACCGCGTCTGGGGGTCGAACCAGGGGATGCTCGGCCGCGCCGGGTCGGCCTCGGGACTCGCGGCGATCGACGAGGACCTGCTCTACCCGACCCCCGACGGCCAGCCCGACGCCGAGGCCGCCGGCCAGGCCCTGGTGGGGATCACGGCCCACCTCGGCCTGTTCCAGAAGGGGCAATTGAAGGCGGGCGAGGCCGTCTACGTGCCGGGCGGGAGCGGGGGCGTCGGCTCGATGGTCGTCCAGATGGCCAAGGCCGTCGGCGCCCGGGTGGCCACCTCGGCCGGCAGCCCCGAGCGGGTCGAGCTGTGCCGGTCCCTGGGGGCCGACCTCGCCCTGGACTACAAGACCGACGACATCCCCGCCCGGCTCCGCGAGTTCTCCCCGGACGGGTTCGACGTCTGGTACGAGACCCAGCGCGAGCCGAACTTCGAGGTGTCCGTCCCCCTGCTGAGGCGACGGGGTCGGATGATCGTCATGGCCGGCCGGGCGTCCAAGCCAAGCTTGCCGATCGGCCCATTTTACACGCGCGACTGCTCGCTGTTCGGCTTCGCCATGTTCAACGCCACGCCCGAAGAGCAACGCCGATGCGCCGAGGAGATCAACCGCTGGGTCGCCGCCGGCCAGCTCCGGGTCCCGATCGGCCGGACGTTCCCGCTCGCCGAAGCCGCCTTGGCCCAGAAGCTCCTCGAAGAGAACACCATCGGCGGAGCCGGGACGCTGGCGGGCAAGGTCGTGATCGAAGTCGGCTGAACGGGCCGAAGTCGGATCGGACAGGTGATGGGTGATGGGTTAAGGATTGCTTGTTTTACCACTCATCGCCCATTCCCAGCAAGGCGGGCAGCAATTCGTCGAGGTCATCGACGGCGATCGTCGGCCTGACCGGACCAGGGCGGGCGGCGACCCGTTCGAGCGAGGCGAGGTAGGCCGCCGCGTCGGGGCCGGCGGGGGCCCACCCCTTGACGGCCCGGCGGGGCCAGCGGACCCAGGCGGTGGCCATCCCGAGGCGAGCCGCGGGCGCGATGTCGTTGTCGAGCCGGTCGCCGACCATGACCGCCTCGGCCGGCTCGACCCCGGCGCGGGCCAGGGCCCGCTGGAAGAGTGCCTCGTCCGGCTTGGACACGCGCTCTTCCTCGCCGAGGGCGACCACGGCGAATCGGTCGAGCCAGCCGAGTTGTTCGAGCCGCCGCCGGCATTCGACCCCCTGGTTGGCGATCAGGCCCAGGCGAAATCGGGGCGAGAGCGAGCCGAGCAGGGCCTCGACACCGGCGATCGGCGGGCTCAACTCGTCGAACCGGGCCCGGATCTCGCGGCTGGCGGCCTCCCAGGCCGAGGCGCATCCGGCCTCGTCGAGGTGCCGCGAGACGACCTCGAACAGCGGCCAGGCCGAACCGGCCGCCGCCCGCGCCTCGCGATCGGCCAGGAGGTCGGCGAAGCCCAGGTCGGGCCGGACCCGACGGACGGCCTCGACGTGGACCTGGAAGTTCCGGAAGGTCAACGGGTCCTCGTCGAGGAGCACGTTGCCGACGTCGAGGAAGGCCCAGCGGATCATGCGCCCTCCGTCTTTCTCGGACCGTTGGGTCGGAAGGGATTCGACCGGCCGCCGCCGACCTGGCAAGATGGGGGCGTCATTCGGTCGAGCCTCCGGGACCCCCAGGACCGCCCCCATCATGGACCTGTTGACGACCTTCGCCGGCTCGATGATGGAAGGGTTCCTGCCCCAAGGTTGGGACCTGGCCAGGATCGACGCATGCTGCTCGATCGCCCCCGAACAGGTCGAGGAGCGCCAGGGGTGGTGGCACCCGGAGTTCCGGCCGGTCGCTTGCGGGTCGGTCGAGGATTTCGACGTGATGCTCGGCCACGAGATCGCCCAGGCCATCCGGCGGGCCCGCGACGATCGCCGCGAACTGGCGTTGATCTTGCCCGTCGGGCCGATGGGGATGTACCGATGGGCCGTGTACTTCCTCCAGGAATGGGGAGTCGCCTGCGACCACGTCCACGGCTTCAACATGGACGAGTGGAGCGACCGCGACGGCAAGACCTTGCCCGCCGACCACCCCGGCGCCTTCCACAACGCGATGGAAGCGGCCTTCTACGGGCCGCTGGGAGCCTCGGGGGTGCCGGCGGATCGCCGATGGTTCGCGACGCCCGACCGCTTGCCCGAGTACGCGGGCCGGATCGCCGACCTCAAGGCCGCCGGGGGCGAGCTGGTCGTGATCTTCGGGATCGGTCGGGTCTGCCACGTCGCGTTCTGGGAGCCCCACTTCGCCGGGGAATATGCCGACCTCGACGCCTGGAAGGCCCAGACGCACCGGCTCGGGGCCCGGCTCCACCCCTTGACGATCGAGCAGAACGCCCTGACCAGCTTCCGGAGCCGGACGACCCTGGTGCCGGCCTTCGCCAACACGATCGGGCCGGGCCTGTTCCTCCAGGCCGACCGGATCATCGGCGGGGCCGACGGCGTGTTCGGCCGGGGGATGCAGTGGCAAGGGGCGAGCCTCTGGATGACCCTCCGGTACGGCCCCGACCCCTGGGTCCCCAGCTCGTTCATGCCCACCCTGCCGGGCCGCTTGTTCTACCTCCGCGAGCTGGCCGGGCCGCTGGAACCGGCGATGAATTGAGCGGTCGCGGGGCGACGACGGTATCGGCCCCGCCGCTGGCCTCCCGGAGAAGGCCAGGGCGAAAGGCCGAGGGTCGGTCGGCGTCGAGATCACTGGCCTTTGGCGGCCTTTGCTCGATGCTCTTTGATCTGCTTTTCCTGATATTCCTTCATCTGCCGCTCCTGCTCGTCCCATTTCTTCTGGAAGATTTCGAGGAGGTCGTCGCGCTCGCCGGGCCGGGTGAGGTCCTGGCCTTTCTTGACGACGCCGATGAAGCCGATGCACATCTCGTCGGTCGTGCCCTCGCCCCAGTGGACCAGGACGGGAGGTTTCTTGGGGTTCCTGGGATTGGTCGCGGAGTTGTCGAAGTGGGCCACGACCTTGACCTTCGAGCCCCGGGGCAGGTCGATGGGCTTCTCGAAATAATAGGCACTCTGCCAGTTGAAGTCCCAGTCGCCGATCTTGATCAGGTCCTCGGCCCGGCCGTCGGGGAACTCGACCGACATGGTCATGTCCTTGCCCAGCAGGTGCATGTGCGGGGCGACCGACAGGGCGGTGACGTCGACCGGGACCTTCCATTCGCCCTTGATCTCGACGTTGGGGGCCCCGGGGGGTAGCTGCATCGCGAAGTTGGCCGCGAGGTTCCAGTGCAAGGTCTGCTTGACCGGCTTGCGGGCGAAGTAAAGCCCGAGGCGGGTCCGGTCGACCTCGGGCTTGCCGCTCGGGTGGTAGTGGAGTTGCAGGACGACGTCGGCCTTCTTGGGGAGCTTCCTGCCGATCCCTTCGGGCAGGAATGCCGGTTCCGAGCCGGGGGCCCAGCCGCCCAGGTCTCCTTCCGTCTTGATCTGGGGCCCTCCGAAGCAGACGTAGCCGGGGCCGGGTTCGGCCTCGTCCTTCTTGCGGGCCTGGCCGAGGACGTCCACGTAGCCGAGGACGTGGTGGACGACCTTGCGATTGCCGGGGTGATATTCGACGGCCGAGATGTACTTGTCGGCGGGCAGGTCGGTCGGGATCACGAAGCATCGGTAGATGTCCTCGCCGTCGGCGGGGACCGCGAATTCGGCGGGCATCTCGACGATCAGGTCGGGCTCGCCCAGGGCCCAGTCGGTGCTGAAGGCGGGCGGCGCCGGGATCTCGGCCGGGTTCCCCCGCGGGGCCCCGGCTTCGGCCCAGGCGGCCAGGGTCGCGATCTCGTCGTCGGTCAAGGCCTTGGAGTGCTTGAAGGCCGGGCCGACGCCCGGGACAGGCTTCCAGGGGGGCATCTGCCGCTCCGTGGTCACGGAGGCGATGTCGCCGGCGCGCTTGCGGGCCTGCTCGTAGGTTTCCAGGGGGAACGGGCCGACCTGGCCGGGCCGGTGGCATTGTTGGCAATTGTTCTGGAGGATCGCGGCGACGTCATGGGCGTAAGTCGGGCCGGCCTTCGCCTCGGGCCGCTCGGGGACCGGGCAGCCGACGGCCTCGACCCGGGCGACGGCCACCTCGCGGCCCGCCAGGACGGCCGCGACCGCGTCGCGGAGGTCGGCGGTCTTCGGGGCGGCGTTCCGCTTGCCCCGGGCGGCGTACTGGTCGTCGATCCGGCCCTGGTAGCGGATCTTGCCTTGGGGATCGATGACGACCGCTTCGGGCGTGACCTTGGCCCCGAACCGGGCAACGAGGGAGCCGTCGCGGTCGACGACGATCGGGTATTTCAGGCCGAATTCCCGGGCGTGCCGGGCCACGTCGGCGCCTTTGGCATCGGCGTCGACGCAGACGCCGACCATCGCCAGGCCCTCGGGTCCGAGCGACCCGGCCAGGGCGGCGAGGGTCGGACTGTAGGCGTTCGAGATCGGGCATTCGGTCGAATAGAACACCAGGGCGGTCGCCCCGCCGGTCGGGGGGACGAGCGGCCAGAGGCGTCCGTCGATCGCCCGGACCTCGCGAACGGGAGTTTTCGAGAGCGAGGCGGGGGCCGATCCGAAGCTAGCCGCCGCGATCGCCAGGGAAGCCAGGGCGAGCCAGGCGGCCCGGAGCGGGGCGGAACGCCGGGAGAACGTCGATCGCATGGAGGCGGGTCCTTGGTGAGGTCGGACCGGGCCCGGGTCCCTCCCGGACGGCCGTGATCGGACCACTTCGATCGCTGGTCGAGGTGGTTCAATTATAGCGGTCCCGCCGGTTTTCCCCAGGGGAGATTTCGGCGGCCCGCCCGCAGCTCCGACCCGTCCTTCGCACACCGTTCCAATCGCGAAAGGGTCCGACGACGCTTCGCGCGGCGTCGGACCCCTCCGCCAATCCTGGCCATCCGGCCGCGATCAGAAGTAGAGCTGGAACCGGAACAGGAACAAGTCGCTGGTCTTCTGCATCGAGGTCGGGTTGTACTGCACGCTGTTGCCGAAGACCGCGTGTTCCCAGGTGAAGTAAAGCTTCACGTACTGGTTCAGGGACCAGTTGAAGCCGAGGTCGGTCGTGTATAGGTTGTTGGTCCAGAGGTTCGGGTCGGCCAGGCCGGCGCTGAAGACGTTCTTGCTGATGTTGAGGGAGTTGAACCGGCCGGTCAGCTCGATGGCTCCGAGGCCGAACTTCCCCTTGCGAATGTCGAAGTCGCGGAGCGGCTTGACGACGTTCCGGCCGCTCACGGTCTCGCCGGTGAGGAAGTAGCCGGCCTGGACGTAATAGCTCTGGATGGCGAGCCGGTCGTGGGCGGCGAGGTTCGTGTTCAGGGCGTAGTCGTCGTAGCCGCTCTGCCACTCGGCGATCAGCGAGAGCTGCTTGTAGTACCAGGCCGCGTGCAGGTCCCAGAACGCCCGGGGGCCGGACTCGCGGGCATTGGAGTTGAACGACAGGAACGGGACGCCGACGATCGAGTTGCCCGAGGTGGCCACCGCCGTCCGCAAGGTCTGGGGGACCGGCGTGTTGGTCTGGTTGCCGGCCATCACCGAGCCGCCGAAGACGAAGTTTTCCAGGGGCGAGTCTTCGAGCGTGGCGAACGGACGCCAGTTGAGGTAGCCCAGGACCGTCTTGGCGTCGCTCGTGTCCAGGTAAGAGTTGCGGGCGCCGTTGAAGATGCCCACGGCGTAGTCGAGCGGGGCGGTCTTGTTGAACAGGCGGCCCCAGGCCTGCATGCCCAGCGCGCGGTTCAAGGCGAAGTTGTTGAAGAACAGCGACCGCTCGGGCTGGATCAACCCTTGGATGGGCTCGGTGTAGAACTCGTAGGTGAACGGCGTCTTGTAGCGGCCGAGCTTGAATTGCAAGCGGTCGTCGTAGTGGATGTTCAAGAACACATCCAGCATGTTGATCGTGTCAAAGGTATTCTGGAACGAGAGGAAGTATTCGTAGGGCTTGGTGATCCGGCCGCTGAGCATCCACCATTGTCGGGGGATGACGAAGGTGTCGCGGACGGGGTTCTGGGCCCCTTGCTGGTAGAACCGGCCGTCGAACTGGGTCAGGTTATGCCACTGGGCGACGAACTCATCGTCGGCCGTCTTCAACTGGAAGCCAGGCCCGAACGACCCGGTCAAGGGTGAGTTGATGGTGGTGGCCGGCATCCGGAACCGGTCGGAAGGCGGTGGGTTGGGCGGCGACGACTGCCCGGGGGCGAGCGGCCCGCCCGACCGCGACGGGGTCGAAGTGGGCGAGTTGCCGCCGGTCCCGCCTCCCGACGTGTTCGAAGCGCCCCCGGAGCCCGTCCCCGACGCGGACCCGGACGAGCCCCCGGCCGCCGCGCCCGAGGCCCCTCCCGCCGCCGCGCCCGTGGCGGGGGCCTGGGACTTCTGGGCCGCCAACTGCTTGACCATCAATTCCAATTGGCGGACGCGAGCTTCCAGCTCCGCCTCGCGACCGGCCGGCGCCGCCCCCGGCGCCACCGCCACGACTTCGGGGGCTTGGTCGGGAGAGGCAACGGGCGGGGGGGCCAAAGGCAGAGGCGGGAGCGGTTCCTGAGCGGGGGCCGTTGTCGCTCCGGCGACCATGAGGGCCCCGATCAGAAGGGTGACCCCGATCTTCCCCTCCCTTGTCAGGCGATTGCTCATCCTACCAAGTCCCCCCCGTTGGGAATCCGACGCACGGTGGGTGCGTTCGCGATTCGAAACCTTCGATTGCACAATGGGGTTTATCGTCACGATCGGACCGATCGATCAGAAAAGGGTCGGTTGTGCCGAAGTTTTCCGGATGCGGGGTTGGTGGGGCAGAAATGAGGGGCGAAGTCAGTCCCCCTCGAATCCGCCGGCGAGTCCCATCAAGGCGACGCCAGCCAGCAAGGCCGCCGAGAGTTTCCACCGATCATGGGCGTGGAATTGCAACTCGGGGAGGAGGTCGCTCAGCGCGATGCAAAGGAACGTCCCGGCGGAAAAGGCCAGGCAGGTCGACGTGAGTTGCGGCGAGGGCAGCCCGATCTGGCGGAGGCCCACCCGGAACAGGCCCGCGCCGGCCGGGATCATCAGCGAGAAGCCGAGATTGACCAGGTGCGCACGGAACCGAGGGACGCCGGCCCGGAGCATCAGGCTGACGATCGTCAAGGCGTCGGCCGGCTTGTGGACCAGGGTGGCGATGAACACGCCCCACGACGCCGCGCCCAGGCCACGGTCGGCCTCCACGGCGCTGGCCAGGGCAACGCCCCCGGTGAGCGTGTGCAACGCCAGGCCAAACGCCGCCGCCCCCCAGTGCAGCGAGCTCCCCTTGGACAACCCGCCGAGGCCGCCGGGGGCCGACGCATCGACCACACCCGCGGCATGGCCGCGGCCGTCGGCATGCTCGTGGGGATGCGTCGGGCAGGGCTCGGCGGGGTCGCCCGGCGACTCGTGGTGGTGGAAGGCGAAGAACCGCTCCACGAAGAACAACGAGAGCAAGCCCGCCGCCGCCCAATTCAAGGCGCCGGTCGAGCCCAGCCGGACCGCCTCGGGCATCATGTGGAAGAACGCCGCCCCCAGCATGGCGCCGGCGGCGAAGCTCAGGTAAAGCTGGAGCCGGGTGTGCGTCAGCACCGTCGCTAGCGGCAAGACCCCGCCCAGCAGGCTCACCGCCACGACGGCGGTGCACAGGACGGCGAGCAGGGCGAGCATCAAGGGGCCTCGGGACGAGCGATCGGGGATGAGGAGCGGATCGCTCGCCTGGCTTCGCCCGGGTCGGGTCGGATCAAGCCTTCGATTCGGGCCGTTTCGGGCCCGACTGCCCCGGGGCGAGGCGGCGGAACTTGGTCTTGGGCAAGTTATAGACGCCGCTCGCCGCCTTCCAGCGGTCGTCTTCCTGGAGCAACGCCATCCGCTCGGGTCGCTTCAGGACGTTCCGGGCCCGGCCCAGGGCGCCACCCTTCTTCAAGCTCTTGTCGATCGACATCGCCCTGAACTCCCTCGGTGCGGCCCACGCCCGATGGCGGGGCCGCCCATCGACTCGAATCGAAGCGACCGACCGGGCCCGCCTGCCGCGAACCTCCCCGGACGTGTCAGAGACCCACGAGTCTAGCCGTCCCCTCCCCTCGATACAAGAGCGGACCACCGCCCGTTTGGCGTCGGCCCGGGGATTGCCACCATCCCTCCTGGACCGCACCCGGGGAACCGAGATCATGTCGCGACTCGTCGAATTTTACCGGGGGGCCGCCGCCGATTCCGAGGGGCGGACCCTGGCCAACCTCTGGGCCTTTTCCGACGACGAGATGGAGTCGGTCCACGACTTCATCCAGTGGCTGTTCCCCCTCCGCGAGCCGAGCGGATTCAACCCTGACGCGCCGCTGGTCTCCGAGGCGGACGTCGTGGCGTTCCGCGACGACCCGATGCTTCGCGCCCACTTGCTCCGCTCGTTCGACCGCTTTCTCGCCTTCCTGGGGCTAGGTCGCGAGGGGGGGCGGGTCGTGGAACGGCCCGACTACGCCCGGAAGCGGTCGATCTTGCTCCACCCCAACCATAACTGGTTGAGGATCACCCGGGTCCTGGCCAGCACCCGGATGCTCGGCCTGCCCGACGCCTCGCGGGCCTTCCTGGATTTCCTCGTTGCCCGTCGCGATGCCGGGACGATCCGGGTCGCCCCGGAAACCTTCCGCTACTGGGATCGCGCCGCCTCGGGCGACTGATCGCGAGCCCTCGTCCGGGAAAATACGCCCGGATCGACCCGGCCCCCCGCCGCCCTGGGGAATCGAGATCATGCCAACCCGGGAGGCGCCAGGCGGCCTTCGTTATCAAGATCGGATCGAGGCAACCTTCTGGCGACGTCGGAGTCGATAACCGAGCGCCATCGTCCCGGCGATCCCCAGCAAGGCGAGGCTGGAGGGCTCGGGCACGGCAACGTTGACCCCGATGTTATCGATGTTGTAGGAGGAGGTCGTTCCCCGATTGAATGAGATTCGAAGGAGGGAAAGTTGCTGGTTCGAGTTGGGACTCGACACCGTCGTGAAGGTAAATGGGGCCGTCAAACTTCCGCTCGTGGACAAGACGAGGGCATTGTTGAGAAAGCCCTGAATCGTGTACGAAGGAACTCCTCCACCGGCGTTGCCGAGATCCACCTGCGAGAAGGTGAAGGTCCCGGGCCCGATTTCGGTCACGTCGACGCTGCTGGTTTGGGAGCCTGAAAAGATCGACGGAGTGGGATTTCCGAAGGCTTTCCCGACCTGAAAATTCCCCGAACTCGCGGCCACGTTGAAGCCGGCCTCCGAGAAGCTCGTGAACGGGTCGCCGTTATTCCCCGGGAGCCCGTTGAAATCGATGAAAGCGGCCTGGGAGATGCCCGAGCCCAGGACGAGGCCCAGCAGGGCGATGCACGCGGAGTTCTTCACGATGATCTTCCTCTTGTGCTTCTTCGGCAAATGTCGATACGCGTGGCGATCAAGAGAGGGGAGTCGCAACCGCGTCGTTTCGTCGGCCGTGCTCCCCACCCCCTAGACTCATTGACATGAATCTTGCGGGATATTAAACGCGGTCGTGATGGGAGTCAACCATTTTTGACGAACACATAATAAAAATGTCGATTCGAGGGCCCGAGATTGTTGAATTTTAAGGACGTGGGGCCTGATTTGATGAGACAAACGAACGTGACCTCAGCACAACCTATTGCGATTCACTAAGAGGCTATCCGGGATGCAACTATTGCCTTGTAACGAGTTACGCTTTATTCGCTATCGTTTATGCGATCAGATTCCCCTTGTTTTTCCGGGGATGGCCGCTCGGATCGGCGA
>JAABUQ010000824.1_pt1 | contig 71627 bp, 68 predicted proteins | sample 5560001 | NCBI WGS metagenome assembly JAABUQ01 (sample SAMN10711888, study PRJNA513371) | rock metagenome | isolation source: Antarctica rocks | place: Antarctica: Victoria Land, Finger Mt nord | collected 2015-12-18 | reverse complement strand
CTATCGCCGGTGGTGCAAAGAAGGACTCTGGGAGCGTGTCCTCCAGATTCTGCTCCCACAGAGCGTGTCTCCTGTGGCTTGTCTCTCTCCTCCCGTTCCCTAACGGCCTAAGTGGGGTTGTAGTACTAAGAACTGAAAAAGAGAACAACTCCTCTAAAAACAGCGTCGGGTGCGAAGTCCTGACACTCGTCGCCGATGGGTATACCAGTCAAGAGATCGCCGAGCACCTGATCCTGAGCATCAAAACGGTTCAGGTGCATTGAACACACATAACGGAGAAGCTCGGTCTTCATACCATTGCTCATCTGGTCTGCTTTACCCTTCGTCATAGACTCGTTGAACTTGAGGTGTAGTAGGGTGCATCATAGTATTCGGGGCGAAATAGACGCTAGGAGATAGAACCACTTGCAGAGAGTGTTCCACAGAGCAACCAAGATGAAAGATGTTCTCATAGATCATGATGTAATCAGAGTTAACGAATGAAAAGGATAGAGATTACGCACCTCATCGGGGAAGCTACGAACACCTCTTGTTTCATGGAATCATTCACCGTCACAACAGAAGGAAAATAGGAGCATGGACGAAATACGCTATATCGCGGGCACGCTGGTTGGAGCAGGGGTTGACAGCACCTTGCTTGATGAAGCCCTGAAGGAGAAGCCCCATTTTATCGCGTGCGATGCAGGCACCACGGATGCTGGCCCGTTCTCGCTTGGTTCTGGACAGCCTGCGTTTGCCCGTGAAGCGGTCAAGCGCGACCTTGCCGCCTTTCTGGAGACGGGTCGTCGAGCAGGCATTCCCGTGTTGATCGGCTCCGCTGGGACTGCTGGGGGAGATGCACAGGTGGATTGGACGCTTGACATCGTCAGCGAGATTGTGAGGGAAGCAGGGGTGAAAGTGCGCACAGCCGTGATTTACGCAGAGCAGGACAAGGAGTCGCTCATCGAGCTGTTCCAGCAGGGACGTCTCAAGCCGCTTGACGCCGCACCTCACCTGAATGAAGAGACGATCAAAGGGAGTGCGCACATTGTGGGAATGATGGGTGCCGAACCCTTACAGAGCGCACTTGCCGAGGGAGTTGATTTGATCCTTGCCGGTCGATGCAGCGATTCGGCACTGTATGCCGCGTTGCCCATCCTCCACGGTTTTCCCGAAGGATTGGCCTGGCACGCTGGCAAAGTGGTGGAATGCGGCACCATGGCCTGTGAGACCCCTGGGAATGGCATCATGTTCGTGTGTCTACGCCATGACCACTTTCTCGTCAAACCCTTTGGACAGGGGTTGCGCTGCACGCCCCAGAGTATTGCCTCGCACAGCTTGTATGAAAATGTGGACCCGTTTCATTTCACCGAAAGCTCTGGTACCGCCGATATTACCGAGGCGACCTACGAAGCCATCGATCCGATCACGGTCCGCGTGGCCAACAGCCATTTCCAGCCAGCAGACCCCTACACGGTCAAGTTGGAAGGCGCGGAATTGCTGGGATACCAGACGATCATGATTGGGGGGATACGCGATCCGTTCCTGCTGCGGCAACTCGATAGCTGGCTGGCCCATGTTCGCGCCTACATCGAGAAGACCATTGAGAAAGTGCTGGGGAGTCAGCTCACGAAAGAGGACTATCATCTCGTGTTCCACGTCTATGGGCGTGACGGCGTGATGGGCTCTCTGGAACCTGAACGCGAGGTGATCCCCAAAGAGGTGGGCATTGTCCTGGAAGCCACAGCCGCAACCCAGCAGCTTGCCACCAGTATTGCTCAACTCAGCCGTCAGCCGCTCCTGCACTATCCCATCGCAGAATGGCACGGCTCGACCACCAGCTTCGCGTATCTCCATAGTCCTGCGCACATTGAGCGCGGAGCTGTCTACCGTTTCAATTTACATCACGTGGTCATCCCCCACTCTCCACTAGAACTGTTCCGTACACACTTCGTCGAGATCGGATGAACGACCCTGAGACACGTGAAACAAGGAGCATTGAGATGAAACTTGCAGATATCGCCACCCTGATCCGTAGTAAAAACGCTGGACCGTTCTTCCTGACCTTTGACATTATGTTTGCTGACGAGGAGCGGTACCGACTCGTCAAGGCATCGCAGTGCCTGAATGCACAGATGTTTGCTGCACTCTACGCATGTCCTGTGCAGGTTGTACGCTTCTTTGAGTGTGAGAACGCGCTCGCCTTCAAGTTCTCCATCCCTCGCCCCATTACCCAGGGAGACGTTGGGGATGCAGACTCGCATGGAGGACAACAGTTTGCCCCATTGATGACCGTCGAGATTCCGCTCCCCGACGACCAGAGCATTCACCTCTGGCACAAAAGAGCAATCTTGAATCGCGTCTTGAGGGAAGAATAGTCTATCTGGACCTCCTGAGACGCAGGTCCACCTGAATACAAGAAGGAGATACACTTATGGGAGTTGCTACTGCACAGGCAACGATTGCAGCACGTATGGAGCGCGTTCCTCTGTTCTCCCTGCATCGTAAGCTGGTCTTGGTTCTGGGGATTGGAACGTTCTTTGATCTCTTCGATGTCGCGTTAGGCGGTCTGTTAGCGGCGATCCTGACACCCATTTACCACTTAAACGCCTTTCAGACAGCGGCCATCATCGCCTCAGGGTTCTTCGGCATGTTCGTTGGTGCTCTTGGCCTCAGCGTCGTTTCGGACTCCTTTGGTCGACGCACCATGTTCTTGATTGACTTGCTGATCTACTCGCTCTTCTCCCTAGCTGTCGCCTTCTCGCCCAACGTGATCTGGGTGATCATTTTTCGCTTTTTTGCTGGCATCGGGCTTGGGGCCACCCCCCCGCTTACTGATGTCTATCTGAGCGAGATGCTTCCCCACCGGGTGCGTGGGCGGTATACCGCGTGGGCCTATACCATTGGCTTGCTAGGAGTGCCTGTCGCGGGGCTGCTCTCAAAAGTGCTGGTCTCAACCGCCTTCCTCATCGCAGGATGGCGCTGGTTGCTCGTCGTGGGGGCATTGGGCGCACTCGTCGTCTGGTTTCTCCGCCGTGGCCTTCCCGAATCTCCGCGCTGGTTGGAGATCCGCAAGAAAACAGTCGCCGCCGAGTCTGCGATCAGTGCGATTGAGCACGCCTCCATGCGCGAACTCCATCTGACCGAACTACCACCACCAACCCTGGTGGTGGTGGAGCCGCCGAAACGTGCGACGCTCACAGAGTCCTTTCGTGGCAGCTATGCCAAGCGTACCGTCATGCTCTTGATCTTCCAGTTCTTTCAAGCCGTTGGTTTCTATGGCTTCGGCTCGCTGGCTCCGCTTATCCTGGTCGCCAAAGGCTTCAGTGTCGTCAACACGCTGGCGTATACGGCACCCATTGCCCTTGGGTATCCTCTGGGATCATTGCTCTCGGTTCCCATTGTCGAGCACATGGAGCGCAAATGGTTGATTGTTGCAACCGCACTGCTCATGGCACTCTTTGGGCTTGTCTTCGGGTTTGCGACCTGGGTCCCACTCATTCTCGCCTCCGGTTTTCTGCTGACGGTGGTCAGTCAAGTGTTCTCGAATGGCTACCACATCTACCAAGCTGAAATTTTTCCCACACGTATGCGCGGCACGGCGGTGGGAATGGCCTTCAGCTTGAGCCGTCTTTCCAGTGGCATCCTGCCCTTTGTGGCGCTTCCCCTGCTGCAAAGCTCTGGTCCCATTGCAGTCTTCACCGCGTGCGCCATCATCATGGGCATCGTGAGTCTGGATGTGGGCGTCCTGGGTCCCAGGACGACAGGCCAGTCTCTGGAAAAAATTGCGCACTGAAAGGTCCTTTTGTTGGTATAAGGAGAAATAACAGATGAAGAACCCCATACGACAACACTCACTGCCTACGGTTTCTGATGCTTCCGGCGCAACGACTCAATCTCTGCCTCTCGCCAGACGGGCCCTGAAAAAGGTCCCAGAAGTGACGGTCTTTTTCTGGATACTGAAATTGTTGACGACAGCATTCGGTGAGTCAAGCGCGGACTCCCTGTTTCATGTGTTTGTCCTTAAACCGCTGATCGCAATCGCAATCGGAGCCATTGGCCTCATTGTCGCATTGAGCTTGCAACTGACTGCCCGTCGATATGTCGCCTGGATCTACTGGTTCGCGGTCGCCATGATAGCCGTATTCGGGACAATGGCTGCTGATGTAGCACACGTTGGGTTGGGTGTCTCCTATCAAACCTCAACCGTGTTCTTTGCCACCGTCCTGGCCGTCATCTTTGTGATCTGGTACGTGAGCGAGAAAACCTTGTCGATCCACAGTATTTCTACTCGACGCCGTGAGTTCTTTTACTGGGGCGCGGTCATGGCAACGTTCGCGCTCGGCACCGCTGCCGGTGACCTAACCGCGAAAACTCTCGGGTGGGGGTATTTTTCCTCGACTCTTCTGTTTCTCGCCATCATTGCTGTCCCGGCTCTGGGGTACTGGAAAATGGGTTGGAACGCGATTTTCGCTTTCTGGTTCGCGTACATCGTGACCCGGCCACTCGGCGCATCGTTTGCCGACTGGATGGGGAAATCGACTCTGGGAGGTCTGGGATTGGGCGATGGGTGGGTGAGCCTGGCTCTCGTGCTTGCAGCCATCGGCTTCGTCAGATATCTGACGGTTAGCCGCAGAGATACGAAGGACGAATAACGCTCACTTCCTTCTGTGGGGAGTAGAACCACGTTCCTGATAGAATGAGCAACGAGCTGGTCAACGCTTGTTCAGCTTGACCAGCTCGTTGCTCATTCTAACGTACTCTGTTTCTATTGGTAAATGCCCTGAAAAGTGGTTCTTACACACTCTGACACTGTTGGCGAACCCCTCAAGCGACTAAAGCTGCGAAGAGAGAGGTTCGCGTAGGAGCAACAGAGGGTTCTTCCAACCATGCTACGACGCGCACAATATTGATTGCTGTAGCACAGGCAAGGTGCTGGAGATGCGTTTTCGCAAGACCTTCATAGCGGCTTCGACGCATCCCAAAGGCTCGGACGCCCTGCGATATGGTCGCCTCAATCCCAGCTCGTTTGTGATAGACCTTCCAAAACTCAGGAGTTTTTTCGCGTACTCTCGCCTTCTGTAAGGCCATGTGATGTTCCTCTTTCCTCACCGTGATCGTTCGCCGATCAGTCTTGGTACACTGAGAACGGCAAGGGCATGCTTGGCAGTCGATCACTCGAAAACTTGATCTTGATGACCTCATGGTCGCGTCGATCAAGAGCTGGGGTCCAACTGGAACTTTCGTGTCCCGTCGGACAAATCGCTTGGTGGGCATGCCAATCGAGCTGGAAACTATTTGCGTCGAAGCCCTGTTGTGCTTGCCCTTGCCATTTGTTGTCCGCTCGAGTGGGAGCAATCAACTCGATGCCATAGTCGAGTTGGCTCGCGACGAATTGCTTGGACTCGGCGTAGTTCGTATCGCTCAGATGCTCTTTGGGCAACAACTCCTTGCATAGGGTTTACTCTACAATCTCTGCTTTTTTGAGCGAATGTACGCTCATTATACGAGGTAAAAAGGGTTCGCCAACAGTGTCATGGTGCGGAAGACCCAATTTATTTTACAAACAACAAAAAATACGTTTCTTTCCGACTTGCTGTACCAGAGAGGCGACACAACGAATATCCTAGTCTGCACAGCATTGTTTTTCCTTTCCCAATAACGTATGCTTTACGCGAGTGCAATGCCTTCCTCAGTGGGAAACAGGAGTTTCCTCACGTTTCCCCACTTGAGGAACCTATTCATATGTTCATTAGAAACTTGGTCATCTCCGAGCCGAAGCACGTTCCGTATGAGAAGAGACACGACAAAGATGGGTGTCTCAAGGAGGTATCATCATGTATCCCAAGTACAACACGCTTCGGCGAACGCCGGGCTTCGTGACGTGGCTGCTCTGGGTCGTCCTGACCATTATCGGGGGAAGCCTCGGTACCACCATGACTCTCCTCAACCCCAACTCAACCTCTTTCCTCAACCAGATGTTCATCTGGTTCTTCCTGGTCTGGCCTCTCTTCTTTGTCGCGCTCGGTCAGTGGCTCCTCCTACGCCGCTTTGTTGCTCAATCGGGGTGGTGGCTCCTCACAAGTGTACTCGGCTTCTTCTTTGTCATCCCCTATCTTTTCTATGGCTTCTCAGCCGAGTCTACCGACGGGAAGTCACTGATCTTTGGGACCTCGGAGTTCTGGGGAGCAACGCTCTTCCTGGTGATCCTCTCGCTCATCTGTGGGAGCATCGTGGGGCTGGTTCAAAGCGGACTGGTGATCTGGCTCTTTGGCAAAAGACCGAGACGGCGGCTCTGGTGGGTCAGTGCTAGTGCTCTCGCCTGGGCCATAGGTTTTCCCTTGGGCCAACAGGTTCTCGGGAGTCTCTTCTGGCTCAAGTCAACCCCATCCTCACTGATTGCAGCATGGGTGATGCAAGGGACAACCTGGGGGATCATCGGTATGATCACAGGTACCGTTCTGGTCTGGCTCGGACGCACGACGGTGCCTGATCTGTGAAGCGTATCCTCTCCTCTAGCTACCACAATCCTGAGTGTATCGAGCAGGCTATTCTTGTGAGTCCAAAGTCATCTTGTCTGCTTTAAATTTCTTGCAACACAACCCCTTACAGCAGACCGCCTCTGTCGCTTCCCTTACGGCAAAGCGGCGGGCCTTTAGGTCTCTCGCGGCGTTGATCCTGCAGCCCGATTTTTGCATTTTTGGGGCGCGTGGCTGTCAGAATGGCTGTCAAACAGCTATTCTTCTCATTATTGAAGAGAGATAAAGCAAGGTGTATAGACGGTTGAGTAGAGGTCCGTTAGTAACGAGTCTCTGTTATACGACATTTTGGAGGGTGCCGACGCAAGGGGGGAAAAGCAGGCTTACCACAAGCGGCTTTGCGGCGCATGTGAGGCATCTGGTTTTATTTGTAGGAGTCCTAGGTAATCGCTATTTCCCGCTCTTTTGGCTGTCAAATCGCTCTCTTTTTTCAGAATTTGCTTGTAAAGCCATGAAAATGTATGCATGTCACAGAAATCACGGGGTAGTTTCACCCCGTGATTTCTGTGATGGACAGTAAGAGAGAACTCAATGCATTGTCAGGGCCACATGATCCACGTACATGTACGCGTAGTAGGAGTAGCCGTTTGCGTTCTCGTGATCCAGTTCCTGGATGCCGATTGTCTGTCCTGCATACAGGACAGATCGAAGGTCAACAGTATCCAGGCGCGGTCGTTGCTGGTCTTCCTGAAGAGTTGCTGAATCACCTGCACACTACCGTTAATGATGTCTGCCTCCTGTCAGGCATACTGGTGGTCGAACTGGGAATAGTGACCATCTGGTCGGCAATCGAATCTCCTTGCTGGCCGCTGGTAGTCCCGACTCGCAATGAATACCTTCCACTATGTGCCCTGGTAGTAGTGCATATCGGTAAGTTCTGTCCTGTGTAGGTCCAACTCCCACTCGTTTCAAAGCTCCCATTCTGGATCAGATTGCTGGTGGGAGGCGTTCCGGTCGGTGTGGGTGTCGGTATGTTGGTCGGTGTGGGTGTCGGTATGTTGGTCGCGATGGGCGTAGGTATGTTGGTTGCTGTTGGTGTGGGTGTCCCACCATTGCCAAACTGAACGTCGAGGACTGCGTGCAGTTCGATGCCATTGGGCGCAACTCCCGTCTGACCGTGCAGGAAATCGAAAAAGCCAACGCCGATGATGGTGACGGGCACGTTGGCCGTCTGAAAGGTGTCAGTCACGGTGTATCGGGCATCGAATTCGGAGCGGGCTTGCTGGATGCCAGGCAGCAACGGGCTGGAGGCCCCAACGCAGGTTGGGTCAGGAATCTCGACGATCATGGTGTTGCCAGCTCCGTCGGCAAGGATCAGGTGGTAGTCGGAGTCGCTCTCCAGTTTGTACTCGGTCAGGGTCTCGTGGAGTTGAAAGACGGTGGTCTCGGTTGGCTGGATGCGATTGTTGGGCGGCAGATTGCTTGGCGTTGGCAGCGCGACCAACGAGGCAATTGTGGTCTGGGTTGTAGACTGAAGATTGATCAGACCAACGTCGGCGTCGGTGCCGGTTTTGACTGCCCAGCGTTCCAGCCCACAGGAGCCAGAGGAACTGAGTGGGGATGAGCGAAGGGCTTCATGATCGGTATCGGCGTTGCCAGTATCTTGTGGTTGTTGCTGCTGTTTGGCACTCACCTGGTGAGTGTATGCAGTACTTATCCCGACCACTGCAACGACGAGCAGGAGGACGAGAACCAGGAAAATTCGCCGTTTCATACAAAACTCCTTTAACTGAAGAGAAATACCTCTTTTCAACGGGAAGAGAAATCACCAGCACGCTGCAAGACGCGAGATGAGGAACGCCCTGAGATCACGCGCCCATCCCCGAGATCAGTGGACCTGGATACTTAAGTAAACGGCAACGTGATGAAATCTAAGGCACCTTTGTACTCAACTGGTGTTCCTATGTTCGTCACTCATAGTAATGCGCCTCCTAGAATGCTTCGACGCTGAGCCTCAGAAGGCGTGAGAAGGACGCAACGCCAATGAGATGATACCAGAAGGTGATCTTCGTGACGTGAACGCTAAGCCAAATCGCTCAAAAAAGGGAAAGAGGGGAAAAGCGCAAAGACAGCACATGCTGGAACGAGAAAGAGCAATGCCAGCCGAAATCACGTCATCTGGCAAGGCATGCTTGTCCGCTGAAGTCCAAAGCGATGAGCCTGAGCGACACGATGATGACGAAGCCAGTTCGTCGCTCCGCTCAAGCTCTTCTGTCCTGCCAATTTTGCCAGGAGTAACAAACAGAGGATGAAAGCCAGTTCGTAGCGTTTCCCTTGAACGTGTCGTGCATCAGGAAGCTCTTGCAAGGCGTCGTACAGGGAGAAGACCATCTCAAGGTTGTCTTCATCCCTCGTTGATGCTTTCTTTGAGAGCAATGTTGTAGAGTCCATGAGAGAGATTTCCTTGTGGGGTGTTGATTCTTTTGTATTCTACAAGAAAATCTCTTCTTTTTCACCTCCTCTGGGAGATTTGGAAAGCCCTGCCAGAAGCTTTCGTCTCTTGACAAAAGTATTGCATCACATGTATACTTTTCATCAAGAGACGTGACACGTCTCACCAAGAACTTATCCTTGTAGCCAGCTTACCAAAAGAGTGCTTCTTGAGGTGAGGCATTGAGAGCTACGGAATTGCTCCAAAGGCCAGGGTAAACCCAGGCATTATGTATTTGTGCAAGCCATACCTGCGAACAGATCGAGAGTTGCTTTCAAAAACCACCTGAGAGGATAGTCGTACAGTGGTTCGAGACGGTTTTTTGTCCATCCCCGGACAATGCGGTTTCGGTTACGTACAGACTGATGTGGTCCCCTTTTCATGGAGTCAGTGAACTTAGAAACTCATCCCTTCTGTTGTTCATAGACGGCTGGACTAAGATAGCCCAAAGACGAATGCCGTCGTTGTCGATTGTAAAACACTTCCATATATTCAAAGAGGGATTGTCGAGCCTCTCGACGAGTATGATAACTCCGTCGATCTGTCCACTCGCATTTTAGGGAGCCGAAGAAGCTCTCCATTACTGCATTGTCATAGCCATTTCCTTTGCGGCTCATGCTCACTTGGATGCCTTCTTGAGCCAAGAGGGCTTGATAGCTCGCACTCGTATACTGGCTTCCCCTATCTGAGTGATGCAGAAGTCCAGCATGTGGATGCCGACGAGCGAGAGCCATGAGCAAGGCTTGCTCGACCAACTCTGCATCTCGATGCGTTCCCATTGCCCAACCCACAACAAAACGAGAGAAGAGGTCCAAGACCACAGACAGGTAGAGCCATCCTTCTGCTGTCCACACTCCTGTGATATCTGCGACCCAGTTGGTATTGGGTGCCTCTGCTGCGAAGTGTCGATCTAAAAGGTTCTTGGCTACTGGATCAGCATGCTGACTATCTGTCGTCACCGTGCGATGTCGAGGAGGCGGTGAACAGATTCCTAGCTGATGCATCAGACGAACCACCCGTTTCCGTCCACACGCTTCTCCTTGAGCGAGCAGTTCTGCCTGAATCCGCCGGCTTCCATAGATGTGATGGCTTGCCTTATGAGCTTGGCAAATGCGAGTCGCCAGTTGCTCATTGGCAACCACCCGCAAACTTGGCTCGCGCCGTTTCCATGCATAGTAGCCGCTCTGGGAAACCTCAAGGACCCGACACATCCGTTGCACAGGAAACTCCTGCTGATGTTGGGCAATGAATTGATACGTCATTTGGGGTCCTTTGAGAAAATGCTGACTACTTTTTTTAAGATGTCGCGTTCCTGTCGCATGATCTCTAGTTCACGTTTGAGTTGATGCAGTTCTTCCTCTTGAGCTGTCTGATGACCGCTCCCTGGAAAGGCTTGTTCCCCCTGTTTCGTGAACTGCTGGCACCAATGGCAGAGTGTACTATCAGCGATTCCCAGGTCACGTGCCACTTGAGTCATACTTTTGCCGCTGGTTTCTACCAGGCGAACAGCCTCTTGCTTAAACTCCTTGGTATACGTTCGCTGTTCTTTTGGCATACTCTTGTTCCCTTTCTTTGGAAGAGTATACTCCAAGTTCCTCGACTCCACCAAATCGGGACCAGCTCACAAGGCGTTCTATCATTAGTAAGCAGACTGGTAACAAACCTGGACAAAGTAACTGTGCATTCGTGCTGTAAGAAAACTGCGTTCATGTGCTATACTCCAATTATGAAGAAAGCAGATACTCTTCCAGTTCTCTCGTTTGCGACTCAGCAGGATTGGGAAGCGTGGCTCGAAGAACATCATGCTGATACGCGAGGTATCTGGCTCAAGATAGCGAAAAAAGAAACGGGCATCCCTTCGGTCTCGTATCCCGAGGCCCTAGAGGGGGCACTCTGTTATGGCTGGATTGATGGGCAAAAAGCCTCGCACGACGAGCACTACTGGCTCCAAAAGTTTACACCGCGTAGCCCGAAGAGTATCTGGTCACAAGTGAACTGTGAGAAGGCGACAGCACTTACAGCTTCTGGCAGAATGCGTCCAGCAGGTATGCATCAGGTGGAGCGGGCGAAGGCTGATGGGCGTTGGGAAGCGGCCTATGACTCTCAAAGTACGATTGCCATTCCTGAGGACTTTCAACACGAACTGGACGCCAACCCACAAGCAAACGCGTTTTTCCAGACGCTCAATAGTGCCAACCGCTACGCCATCCTCTTCCGCATCCAGACAGCGAAAAAAATGGAAACCCGGGCTACTCGCATCCGAACATTCATCGACATGCTCACGAACCAGCAAAAACTTCATCCCTAGCGGAACTGCGTACTTACCTATAATAAAAAGAAGAGAGAAGTTGTATGGCCGATATACCGACACATCCTACCTTACCAGAACTACAATCCTATATGGATAAGATTTGTAATGAACGTGGCTGGACGAAAGATAGCTATGCCGAGAAGTTCTTGCTCTTCACCGAAGAGGTCGGAGAGCTCGCAAAAGCCATCCGTAAAACACAGGGCCTGTACCAGGAAAAGGCAAAGGCCCCACACAAGCAGGGCGGGCTTGAGGAAGAGTTCGCCGACGTCTTGAGTTACTTGCTGGACTTAGCCAACGCGTTCCACGTTGACCTGGAAACGGCGTTCCGTGAGAAAGAGCGAGTCAATGCAACCAGAACGTGGGAGTAGCATCAGGCTCTCTTCAAAGAACGAACGAGCTGCCTCTGCCTCTGCTTGCTGGAGATGCCAGAGTCCCAGACCATACAGCACCCAAGCAATCCCACCCGAATACTGTTCTGCTTTGAGGAGCTTCAAACTTTCTTCGAGCAGCGAATGAATACGAGGGTAGACGGCGGAATCGGCGAAGCGGAGACGTGTCAGTGCAAGGGCAGTCTGTCTCCAATCGCTTGAGAAAGACTCTCCTCATACAGGGAGACAGCGGCAGGAGCATCACCACATGAGGAAGCGATTCGCGCTAGCCGATGCATGACACGTACTATTCCTCGCTAATCGTGCAGTTCTTGGTACAAGTTCAGACTCTCTCGGCATAGCCTCTCGGCTCGCTCATACTCTCCTTGCCACAGAGCAAGCCATCCGGCTCCGTGAAGGGCCTTTGCCCGTATGGATGGAGAAATTCCTTCGCCTTTCGGCAAGACTCGCTCAACAAATTGCTGCCCCTCGCGCACGTAGCCATTGTTGACCCAGAACCACTGCAAGGCCGCGATGAATCGCCACGCGATTTCTCTGTGCTGGCGACTCTCTCCCTGCTCTCCTGACCACTCAAGAGCCGCACGCACATTATCATGCTCCTGTTCGAGTAGCTCAAACCCCAGTTCTTCTTCCGGCCAATCAAGCGCACCCAGTGGTAAGAAACGCTGAGAGGAAGCAACTCGCTCTTCAAAGGACTTGTGCTGAGTGTTTTGTGCCAGCCCATCCAGAAAGTGAGCCATGCAGTATACCCAGGCCACGGCTCACCTCCATCGGTGGTGAGGAATGACTGCGAGACTGACTCGCTCCACGGCGGGTCTTCCACAATGACCACACGCACCAGTTGTGGAAAGGTTGCGGCAACCTGTGCGGTCGTCAAGGCTCCGTTGGAGAAGCCACATACTGATGGTTTCTGAAGTTCAAGTTCCTGAATCAGTGCTGCAACGTCCTGATTGAGAAGTTCTTGCGAATATCCCCTCTCAGGACCAGAAGATCGACCGGTGCCCTCTCGCATCGACCATAACCACATCATACTCGTGTTCTACTGCTCCCGCCACACGCGACCAACACAGGCCATTTTCAGTAAGCCCATGAAGGAGGAGGAACGGAGGCTTCTCATTGCCACTGCGATAGTAGTGCTGATGGATGCCATTGGCGAAAACGTCTCCTTCGTTCCAAAACGTTTGCTGATTGAAACTCATACCTGTTCTCCTTCTTTCCAGTCCGATGTTCGGATCTGTTCGTTTTCGTTTCCTAGTATACGGGGTGACGTAACGTCACATGCAAGCCTTTTGTGTCACGAAAGTCCAGGAAAACGAATCATCTTCCTATCAGAGTCTATAATGAGTAAAGTGGGTATATTCTCGTTTGAACAGCACAAACATCAGCAGCAGGGTCGCAATCCAGCAGATCGCTTCTAGCACCATCAGCAGCGCACAGGGGATCGTGCGGCCACGTGAAGAAAGGGAGAAGGTTGATTGCACAAGGACCCAACCAGCCAGAGCGATATATTGAACCATCACAAATCGTGTAATTCTCTGTGTGCGTTGTTGCATACTACGCATTGGTATTGATGAAAGCCCTCCTCTTGAACGTATTACCTCTCTCTGCAGACAAAGACAAACCTCTCGAACACAACTCGGAAGGACGACATGATTTTGCTGGGAGAGAGCATGGTTCCACGGCATCCCCACAGTGACAGAATAGCATAAGGAGGTGAGAGAGTCATGGTGAAGAGGTTGTACTCTCGTTGTGAATAGATGGTAATTGACCCGAAACGAGCAGCTTTTGCCCTCAATCATGAGCAGGCGTTCGGAAAGGACCTGGGCAAGCCGCTCCACATCTAGCTTCTTCCATCGACACGCGCGTCAATTGGTTGCCCAATTCCTTGGCTCACACGGCAAGCTCGAACTCTGTCGAGCCATCTCCCAGATCGCTACAGCCCAGAAGAGGAAAGATGGTCATATTCAAGCAACACGTTCGTCTTGAAGAAGTCACTGAGCCGCTCCACTTCGGCTTCAATCCCTTTTTGGATCAAGGCTGTGGGTGAGTAGAACAGGTGAACCTTGACGACCGTTTGGGAGTGCCGGGTGGTATATTGCCAGACTCCTTGAATGGAACCGTTGACCAGGATGACCGCAGAGATCCATCCCTGGAGACGGAAGATCAGGCGCTTGTAGATGCCATCGAAGAGCTGCTCACGCTCACGCGGCGTACCGATCGTATACGCGTCGAAGAGCGGGAGCAAGTGGATCGTCTCCACCGGTTCGAGACGTTGCATCGGCTCAAGGGTTGCCCGCAGAGCGACTGCCCGCCACCCTTCGACATCGACCTCTTCCAGCTCATCTTTCATCGACTGAAAGAGCCGTCTTGCCTCGCTTTTTCCTCCCCCATCCCAGCACCAGCGCGCAAAGTCTTCTGGGGTCGCCGGACCGTATGCCCGCAGATAGCGGCGGATAATTTCCCGGACTGCCTTCTCTGGCTCGATCGATGGCCATTCGTCAATCCACGCTCTGGGATTGACAAACGTGACGTTCTGCCCCTGTTTTGGTCCGAAACAGAGGTCGCCGCGGATAGCAGATTGTTTCAAGGGGGTACCCCAGCTTGAGGACAGGATGAGGTCGCGCAAGTGAGCAATACCCGTCCGCTTCTCGAGCGCAATGGCGAGTTGTTCGCGCGTCATGGGTTCGCGACCTACTACCTGCGGGACCGCAGAGAGAAGGGTTTCGTGTTGGGCCGGACTGAGGCCGTAAGAGGCGAAATGGGCCGGCCAGTTGCGAAAATCGCGAAAGTTGAGTGCTGCGGCATACAGCGGAAGGTCGCTGGTAGCGAGCACGTGTAAGGTGGCGCGCATGGCCCAGGTCTTCACCAAGGTGCGGTCCTGCCAGAGAGCGGATTTGATATCTTCCGCAGAGAGTCCTTCCACCCGGGTACACAGTGCCAGTTCAGCTGCGGACATGACCTGTGCTTGAATCCCCCCCGTGCGTGTTACTGCCTGAACAACATCCTGCGAGTTCAAACGCGGGGAGAGTCCATGTTGTGACAAACGCCAGGCATGCACCTGGTGCCACTTCAATACTGTCAACTTCGTTCCTTTCAATCCAATCAACGCTTTCACACCGTATCTTCAATCACAGTCTCTGGTTCATGCGGTCAGAATGCGTCCTCATTGCGGCCTACAGCCTTCGCCGCGCCGAACTGCTGCCAGAGGGCGGTCCTCCATAAGGGATCTATCTGTACACCTCCAGGTGTCATGCTGATCCTCGTTTCACGTGTGTGTCTGCTTGGGTCCATGTCCATGTTGACATTCCCTTTCTCTCCCTCAATTGAGGTGAGCGTCTTTTGTGCATGTCGCAATGAAGAGCAGACTGCCGCGTTTTCTCACACAAGGACGTATGATCTGACGCTTCTCCCTACCACAGGATAGTGGCTTTCTTTGCCTTCTTTGCACGTTCCGCTCATCTCAAGTGAGGAAGAGCCTTTCTCAATGATCGCTCTCTCAGAAGATCGTGGACAACGAATCAGGCATGGGTGCTGCGCTCCGACGAGAGCGAGAGCGCTTAATCAAGCCGTTCGTGCAAGAACGCAATGGTCCGCTCCCAGGCAACACGAGCAGCCTGAGCGTTATATTCAGGGCGATTCTCCTCGAAGAACCAATGGTTGGTCCCTGGATACGTATGGACTGTGACCTGCCTCCCCGCAGCCTGAAGTGCCTGCTCCATCTCCGCGACCGACTCAGCCGGCTCGAAGGGGTCAGCCCCCGCGAAGTGGCAGAGGTATGCGGCCGAAGCTCTGTGATAGTCCAGTCCGGGGTAGGAGGCATAAAAGGTCACGACTGCGGCGATCTCCTCGGCCAGGGTGACGGACATGTCGAGCGCGTAGGCACCTCCCAGCGAGAAGCCGACGAGGGCGAGCTTGCCGCGGCCGTTCGCCAGATGGGTCGCAGTGTGTTGGCGCAGGACCTGCGCCGCTCCCGCGATATCACCGCGCACTCGCTCCACATCGCGATCCAGCGCCGCCCCCAACGCTTGCGCTTCCTCGACCGCTGCTGTCGTCTTGCCGCGGTAGAGGTCTGGGGCGAGCGCCACGAAGCCCGCTTCCGCGAGCCGATCACAGACTTGCCGAAACGGCTCCGTCAGTCCCCACCAGGCATGCAGGACCAGCACCCCTGGTCCGCTACCATGTTCGGGAACGGCTAGATAGGCGCTGATCGTTCTCCCATCAGCCTGAAATTCTCTCATACTACTCTCCTTAAAAACGCAAGAAATACTGTGCTTCAAGAAGCAGGGAACACCTGTTCTACACGCCGTTGTCCGAAGTACCCGTTTCTGGATGGAAGCCTTAAACAGTGTTCGGTTCTTGTATCTCTCGACAACTGCGAGGCGACTGCCTCGTCTTACATCATCTCCACAGACATCAATACTGGCGCAACTCGCCATACAAGCAATCCATTCTTTCGGGCAAAGGCAAAAACGGTAACGGGAAGAGAAGATTGGAGATGGGGACGAGATGGGGACGAAATGAGAAACAAATTTCTCCCCCAACATTCTTCCCGTCACAACCCCACTCGTGTGACAAAACCATCTTCGAGAGGTTCTTCTGGAAAGGGTTCTCTCCTGACATGTCAACGTGCTGCTCTCTACCAGCGAGTAGTGAGCCGCCTCTCGTAGACAAGAGACGTTTCGTTCCCAAATAGACCGGCCATTTAACTGCCAACGACCTTCCAGACCGAATCAATCCGTGCCCATACTACAAATCTCATCTAAAATCTCCTATTAAAGCCCTACGAAGTCAGCTGCACTTTTGATATCTTCTCGTTGTCCTAGGATCTTTATGCCTCGTCCCATCCTGCACCAGCGAAAAGTCTACGCCAAATAGGGATGCTAACGTGGCTTTTACACCCCTATTTTACTCTAGTAAACGCCCAAAAAGCTAGTTTTGCTCTATCACTCATACTCTCATCGTTTCAATTGGCTTCTCAAGCAGTTTTCTAGGCGTAGAATACCTGTTTGCACGTCTCCTGGGCATGCCTCTGTCATATTGCACTTTCTTGACATCCATCTGTACAACAAATACAATAAACAGAACAAGTGAAAAACGGGTGCCTTTCTCGTGAAGAGGATAGAAAGGAGCATCATATGAGTGAAGGATTTATTTCACGTGGATTCCGAGGTCGTCGTCGCCAAAATGAGCAGGCGGGACGCATTCCCCCAGGACAACATCTTGAGCGAGGCTTTCCGGTCCTGTCGGCTGGCCCAACGCCCCACACTCCTCTTGAGCAATGGAGTTTCTCCATTGAAGGGAAGGTGAAGGAGGCTAAACACTGGACATGGAATGAACTGCTTGCGCTCCCTCATGAGACACCAACGGTTGATATTCATTGTGTCACCACCTGGACAAAACTTGATACACGTTGGGAAGGGATAGCTGTTGAGACGTTGTTGCAGCAGGTGGACTATGATCCGAATGTCGTAAAGTATGTTGTTGCGTCCAGTGATGGGGGCTACACCACAAACCTTCCGCTTGCAGACGTGCGCGAAGGGAAAGCATGGGTGGTCTTCAATTACGATGGGGAACCTCTCGCGCCTCAACATGGCGGTCCTGCACGCCTGCTCGTCCCACATCTCTACTTTTGGAAAAGTGCTAAGTGGGTTCGGGGCCTTCGATTGGTCGAGAAGGATGCCCCCGGCTTTTGGGAGTCGCTTGGCTATAACAATTATGGTGATCCGTGGAAAGAACAGCGGTATTGGGGCGACTAAGCTGGCAATTTGGTGAGGTCGTGGAGAAAAAGGTTGAAACAGCACAGGCGACGAGTGTCACGCTTCTGGTTCCTCACTGGCCTGGACATCGAGCAGGTCAACATGTTGATATACGCCTGACGGCCGAGGACGGCTATCAAACCGAGCGGAGCTACTCTATTGCCTCTCCATTTGAGGCACAAGGGCACCTCACGCTGACCGTCGAACGCTTGGATGATGGAGAGGTTTCGCCGTACCTCGTTGATGAACTGCGTGTAGGAGATACCGTCGAACTGCGGGGTCCCATTGGTGGCTACTTTGTCTGGGAGGCTCAGATGGGGGGTCCACTCTTGTTCGTTGCTGGCGGCTCAGGCATTGTGCCACTCATGGCAATGATTCGCCAACGAAATATCCTTGGGAGTACGGTTCCAACGCGTCTGCTCTACTCGGCACGCTCCTACGACGAGATCATCTATCGTGATGAACTTACTTCTCTCGTGAGCAAGAGTCCAGGATTGGAAGTTATGTATACTCTGACACGTATGCAGCCTCCCAATTGGACTGGCTATCATCGTCGGGTGGACAATGACCTGTTGCGAGAGGTGGCTTGGGCAGGGGAAGAGAAGCCTCTTGCCTATGTCTGTGGTCCAACACAATTTGTTGAAACGGTCGCGCAAGGCGTATTGCCATTAGGGTATGAGCCAGGCCGTGTCAAGACCGAGCGGTTCGGTCCAACAGGAGGATAATCATGGAACAACTGGATGGGAACACTGCGGCTGGTGTCTTAGGTGAACTCTTCCCTTTCGAGATGACAACAGCCGAGGCAACCTGTAAGAACTGTCGCGCAACAGGTGCTATTGGCTCGCTTGCCGCCTATATACACGGTATGGGCACCGTTGTACGCTGTCCTGCATGCGATCAGGTTCTTCTACGCGTTGTCCATGCAAAGGGACGCTATTGGCTTGATATGAGCGGAGTACACGTCTTGCAAATGACTGAGACGTAGTTCACCATCTCCCCATGCAAACAAGAAGCAGCCTCGCTTCTTGTTTGCATGGGGAGAGTATTTGGGTTGTGAGTACGGGAGGAACCAGAAGTCGGAAGAGTATGCACTCGTCAGAAAAAATAAAAAAGCAGAGAAAGAAAGGCATAAAACAAGGTGAAAGCCATTTCGGTAAATCCTGTTGATGTAAAAACCCGTGTTTCAAAACCACACGCTGAGCATTCCGCACATGTTCTTGGTTGGGATGCGGCGGGGATTGTTGAAGCGGTTGGCCCAGACTGCACGCTCTTTCAGCCGGACGATCAGGTCTACTATGCGGGCGATCTGACTCGACCGGGAACCAATAGTGAGTATCACATGGTTGATGAGCGTATTGTAGGGCGCAAGCCTACTCGCCTCGATTTCGCTGAAGCGGCCGCTTTACCGCTCACAACCGTAACCGCCTGGGAAAGATATTTGATCGTCTAGGAGTCTCTCAGCAACCGGAGCGTCACCAGGGCAAAAGCATCCTGATCATTGGGGCTGCTGGTGGTGTTGGTTCGATTGCCACACAGCTCGCCAAATGGGCAGGTTTGACGGTCATTGGAACGGCATCTCGTCCTGAGAGTCAGTAATGGCTCAGGGATCACAGGGTTGACCAGGTGGTTGACTACCGCCACTCCTTCGTGGACCAATTCAAGTCCCTCGGCTTCGAGTACGTCGATTTTCTCTTTTGTCTGAACAGGGCGCCGTTTCTACCTGTTTCCCTGTGTCCTATTTTTGCACCTATCTCGGTCTCAGGTCATACTTCACCATGGTAAGCTCCTCTGACGCCTCCCATAAGCGCGCAGCCGTGGACCAATCGTATTCTTTTCTGGCATGGCGATCCACCTTGGGATATCCTCGCATCGTAGCAAAGCCTCCTGGGCCTACCAATTCACCGCCAGAAATATGCGAGTCCGTTCCAGCATAGAGTTGCGGCAAAGCACCCATCAAGGCACTCTGGCTCATCAGCCGCGCGACCGTGGCAAAGTAGAAGCGGTCGAAACGCGCATTGGAGAGGGCCATACTGGTTCCCGGTAAATTGGTTTTCGATCCGCCTGGATGTGCCGCAACGCTGATCGTGCTTACTCCAGCCGCAGTGAAGCGTGTTTGCAGTTCAAAGGCAAAAAGCAAATTTGCGCGTTTGCTCTGCCCGTAAGCTCCCCAGCGAGTATAAGAGTGCTGGCACTGCAGATCATCGAAGTGAATACCGCTCGCAATGCGAGCAATGCTCGTCGTCGTAACGACACGGCTACCCAGCGTGGTCACCAACTTCGGCAAGAGCAGACCGGTCAGCGCGAAATGCCCAAGATGGTTCGTGCCAAACTGCATCTCAAAGCTATCCTGTGTTTCCTGCCGTGGAATAGCCATAATGCCAGCATTATTAAACAGCAAATCAAGGCGGTCGTATGTCTGCGAAACGCTCGTAGCTAACTCACGCACCGAAGCCAATGAAGCCAGATCCAATGAAACTACCTCTATCGATGCACCAGGCACCGTCTGCTTGATCTCAGCCTCAGCCCGACGTCCCTTGTCAAGGTTACGAGCAGCCATAATCACATGTGCACCATGAGTAGCCAACGCTCGCGTCGTCTCCAGACCAAGCCCACTATTCGCACCTGTAACCAGTGCTACACGACCACGCAGGTCGGGTATATCGTTGACAGTCCAGTTGTTCATACAATCTCTCCAATGCAAAATGAACAAAAAAAATAACGAGCAATGGCATCCCAACCTGCCCTGGCTGTCTCAAGAAGCGTTGCCTCATCAATACTCATCAGGCCAGCGGAGCATTGCCGAGCCAACTTGAGTACCACAGCAAAGGTGAATTCGCCGATGATCTCAAAGGGGATATCCTTGATCAAGCCCTGGTCATGTAGATCCTCGATCAGGCCATAGAGTGCTTTCACCTCAAGAGGAAGGTCCTTCATTGCGTCCCGATTACGCAGACCCATACGCAAATCATCGAGCGTTCTCACCTTCTCGTTCAAAGAATATCTCCTGATTATTGGAACAAAGAAATCGAAACTTCTCTTCTCCGCAACGTTCCCTTTTCAACGCCTCTCCACAGGGATTGAGAGGCTCTACCTTGAAATAAGGCGAGCGATCAAGAAGGCTGCTGCTGCTGCAAGTCCACCAATGAACACCGTCTGCAATCCGCTTCGTAGCGGTTTTGTTCCAGTAAACCGCCCTTTGACATAGCCAAAGAGAAGTAATGCAAGCAAGGTTGCAATGACCGAAACAAGGAGGGCGGTGCTCGCTGGCGAGAGAAAGAAGTACGGACTTAAAGGGATTAAGCCTCCGACGATATAGGACGCTGCAATGGTCAGAGCACTCGTGAGCGCACGCTTGGGGTCTGGCTTCTCAAGTCCAAGCTCAAAGCGCATCATAAAATCAATCCAGGCGTCTGGGCGTTTGCTGAGTGCTTCTACAATGGGAATGCTTTCTGCTTCGCTGAGACCATACGAGGTGAACACATCCAGTACTTCCGCTTTTTCGGCTTCTGTCTTCTCTTTGATTTCTTGTTGTTCACGCAGACGCTCACTCGCATAATGCTCAGCATCACTACGAGCGGCCAAGTAGCCGCCTAGTCCCATCGCTATCGACCCTGCCGCAATCTCGGCAAGCCCTGCGGTGATGATAATTGTGGTCGAACTGACTGCACCCGAAAGGCCAGCAGCAAGTGCAAATGGAACGGTTAATCCATCCGACATGCCAATCACGATGTCTCGGACTGTCTCTCCTGCAGTGAAATGTCGCTCAATATGTGGTGTTTGTGGCATACTGTTTTCCTTCATACTAGTAATGTGACTTCATACGTTGCCTCTGTGTCAATTGCTCTTGGGTGGCAATCGTAGTATGCGTCAAAGAGACATGCGAGTTCAAGGAGGACACCAACTTTTATGATCCTGGGTCTCCCGAACTTTGATATTGTTGGCGAATTGCTAACCTGTGCTCAAATTGAGCATGAATACATTTGCAGCGTGAGCGAAGAAAACCAATTCGCCATCCAAATTCCCCTTTACCAAACGTCCCACATCGAAAAAGCAACTTGCTTGCATCTGCATCTCAATAGGGCATGTATTATCGGTGTGAAGAGGAGGTAGTTTTGTCAACATAGTGGTAGGCCGCCAGGGCCAAATCACGCCATTTTGAGGCATGTTCGGCAGGTACCTCTACCCACTCTTTCCATGGACGGCCTTGCTGTGATGGGTCAAACAGGTATGCGCCTGGGAGTGCGAGTGCTGTGGCGTGCTGTGGAGCAGTGAGCTTAAAGACCATTGTACCTCTGTGGAAGCCTGCAAAGGCTTTCCCAGTACTATTTTTGAGACAAGGCATGCTAAACATTTTACTGAGCGTTGTGGGTGATGTCGCCGCTAATTCAGCAGCGATTGCATCGTAGATGGCGCGTGAATCGGTGTCTGTGGACATGACGATTTTCCCTTCTGATGTTGTGTTCGATACGATTTACTCCATAGAGAGTATAGCTCATGTGTTCAAGTTGTACCATAGAAGCAAGCACAGTACCATCAGCAAAAAATCACAGACCCTGTCAACAAAACGCGTGCTGCTTTTGGGTAAAAGTCTCACAGCTACGGAACTATAATGGACCCTGACACATAGGTCCACTTTATGCCTCCTCTGCACTGGATCGGCGAGCAATTCAGACGAAATACCGACAGCGTTTTGAGCGTTGAAAATTGAGGATTTCCAAGCTTTTAGAGGGCAGATTCCGCCTTATCTCGCTTTTGTCATCCATTAAGTACACTTAATTGCTAAGCACGAGACTGCCACTACTTGAGTACGGTTTTTTGCTCTCTATATTAGTAACAGGCTAGGCTTTCATATAAAAGTACTAGCAAAATTTGAGTAGAAGTTTCCCTACTATTACGTATTATATATTCATTTAGAAGAAAATTGCTATATAAATTACCTCTTTTGATATAACCCATATATGCTATTAATCGTTTTTCTATTGACAAACTTAATGTAATGTTTTACTATCTTTCTTAGGAATTACAAATGTTTCTGTGAAATTAGTATTAATGCACAATGTAAGATTGCTTTACATCTTAAAAGGATAAGGGTATATGACTACCCACTTGATTGCTTCGATGTTGTAGGCACTGTAGATTTCTGCTCCAAATTATCTCACTGCATAGAGCAAGTAGAGGTCTAACTGAAGGTATCGCCAGAGGTTGTTTCCATGTTTCACGGATAATTTGAAGATGAGTGACACTTACACAATCGTGTACTAACAGCACACGTGCTATGTATTTCTGTTTACGAGACGCTTGGATGGGGACGTTCTGATTAATGACATTTGACTGATGACACAGTGGTTATTATACAACTACTGCTTTTGTCTAGTCACGTTATCAGACAGTAAGTAGTAAGATGAGGGCAATTATCATGGCTTTCTCAAGTCTTGAACAAAGGACCGAGAGCAATTTACAAGAAACCAATACATCTTCTTTGATGATAAAACCAATTACAATTTTAGTTGTAGACGATCACGCATTGGTTCGCGCAGCAATTAGTCATGTTCTCACCTCTCAGCCTGAGGTAAAGCGAGTAGCTATGGCCCGAAATTATGCTGAAGCTGAGAAGGAGACTGCTCAACTGCATCCCGATATCATCTGGTTAGATATGCACATTACGCACTCCCCCAATGATGGCATTGTGGAAATAAGTCGTTTGAGAAAGCTTTCTCCCGAGTCCCGCATTATTGTATTCGCTGATGTAGAGGATGAGCATGAAGCGTTTGCTGCTATTATGAGGGGTGCTCAAGGCTATTGCTCCAAACAAGACGTTGATCCAAGCGAAATCATGCAGTTAATTCGTATGACCTACGCTAGTGAGACTGTGCTTCGTCCAGCTTTGATGACACGTGTGATACATCGCTTACGTACTGCAGCAATGCCGCTATGGGGAGCTGAAAATGTATCAAGTGATCGCCTACTACCGCATAAAAGAGAGTCCGGTGGGGTAGAGCAATTGACGGCACGAGAGCGAGAGGTTCTTCAATTTATTAGCCGAGGATATCGTGATCGGGATATTGCCAACGAGTTACACATTGCGGAGAAGACTGTGCAAAAGCACGTACAGAGCGTATTGGGCAAACTGAGTGTTCAGAACCGTACTGAAGCCGCTTATCTTATTCATCAACAAGCAGGGGTATAAGGCTGTGCATAACGTAGTATTGTTGTGAGGATTATGATGGTTTATCAGCGTATTAGGCGTATCATACTAGTTCTGCTCTTACTGTTATTCATTGTTAGTCTTATTGCATATATATCCGTTTCCACGCGAATGAAAACGCCTTCATCCACTACGGCTTGTGGAGTCAATGTAGATATGACAGCAATGATACCCGACACAGCCTATACCATTAAAACCACCAGTGGCAGCAATTTTTTTGATCTTGCTGCACATCTTAGCATCAATACGATCCGAATTACGGACATTCGCTGGGAGACCACTGGTAAGGAATATTCTCGAAATCTCTGGCACTATGTATTCGATCAAGCAATACGCCATCATATACACATTATTTTATTGCTCGAAGATGGAGGAGACTATTCAGCGGTTCAACAGGCTCACACTCTTCTGGGCAAATATGGTCTGGCTCACTCTCCGGCTCTCTGGCTGATTGATCTTTACAACGAGCCAGACTTGAGCAACTCTCAGCTTATGACTACTATCCGCCAGGAAGCGGTATACGCTCGCCACATCGCTCCAAAGATTCCCATCACTCTAGGTGGGTGGAAGAGTGCTCTTCCTGATCAGCCGGGTAAGTTCGATTGGCAAAATCCAACAGATATTTCCAAATTTATTCATTTGGTGGATATTGTTTCGCCGCATCTCTATGAATTTGAACAGGGTGCCGCTCTCGGCTTCACTCCCCAACGATGGACAGAGCGTTTCTTACACGCGGTTCGTGAAAAATCGCTCCGCAAGCCAATCCTACTGGAAGAGTTTGGCGCCAGCAACGGATTAGCACCAACGAACCGACCTGCGACTATAGGTGGCCTTACGTGGCAAGCTGCCGTGTACCGAGGCGTCTTGCAAGAAGTAGCGGCGGAATCCAATCAAGACGTTATCGGATCTGTAGCCTGGATAATTGCACCTCGACCATCGGTAGCCAATCCCGGCATAGCTAATTTTGAAGGCGATATGACAGGGTGGTCCCTGGTGCTTAATCACGGTGAACGTCTCTTGCCTGCAGCGAAGGAATTCTCTCTCTTTGCTCATGCTGGGCAGTAGAGGGCAATTCCTTAGCCTTCGCTCTTGATGAATTATCAGATGAAATAATGGTATGAAATAGCTTCTGAAACTTTGAGGCATTTTGTTCCCACGAGCACGGATCATAGTAGCGCTTTCCACTTCCATTCGATACCTGCATCAGTGCATCTTGAAGGGCGGTTTGATCTCCTGGTTCAACGAGAATCGCGCCTTCGTAGTCTGCAACTGCCTCAATCAAACCACCAACACGCGTTAGGACTATCGGTAGCCCGCAACTCATCGCAATGTGTAGTGGTCCACTTGATGAGGAGCGGTGATAGGGTAGCACCAAGGCATCCGCTCCTGCAAAATATTGGCTTACCTCTGCATCAGATACATAGCGGTTGACGAAGGTGATGCGGTCTCTGTATGGACTCTGGTTGATGAGTGTTGTCGGCGTGGTCCAGTCCTCCCACGTTTCACCAACAATCGTGAGCCAGTACTTGTGTACCTCAGTTTCTGGTAGAGCATTGAACGCTTTAATGAGATCGTCAAGCCCCTTATATGGCCGAATAAGGCCAAAGAACAAGAGGTTACAGCAGGATGTGGGTGCCGTTCTCTGTATCTGTTCTTCATCGTCTAATTTATACTGGTCATACGGACCATGAGGAATGAGTGCTAACGATCGTTCCTGCAAGTCATAATGTTTTTGCAGTAGTTTCTTGTCGTACTCAGAATGGATGACAAAGCCATGCGCGAACCTCACAAAGAGTGGTGCCCCCAGCCGCACATAGATCTGCGCCAATGGCATCTTTGCCTCCCCTGGATCCTGTACCTCGTGAAACTCAACAACCACCTTTGCTTTCAGCATTCTTGCTGCTAACGCTAGTATGAGATATGAATGTAGTACTGCTCCGCTCCACCATTGGAAAACGATCACATCTGGTCGCTCTCGCTTGAGAAAAAGCAAACAACGGAACATACTGGGAAGCCAGTACCAATCTACCCCATCAAAGACGCGAACCGTCGCATCATACTCTAACTGAGTCAGGGTGGCACCCACCCGTTTCCATCCAGGATACAATCTCGCAGGTAACAGTTCCCGCATCAGGATAGCCGACACTTGTTGAGATTGTGCGAGAGCATTCACTAAATGAAGTGTATAGTAGCTAATTCCACCCAAAAATCGTTTCCCTGCTCCCACTACACATACTTTGTACTGTTTATCTTCTGCCATTAATACGTAATCTCCTTAATTATTCAATTAAGCAATTCACTTGATTTGCAAGTCGCCGAAATATCGACTGTTCAAGAAACTTTGTGAAACACCACTTTTTTAGGAACTTTGGGCAGCACAGCTTTTTTTACTACCTGTATGTTCTTCGTCTCAATAATAATCGAAGCAAATTTTAGCGTAGGTTCATCGGCGATGTTTTGCTGCTCAATAGTGAATGGAGTGATGTTTACGGTGGGTTTATCAATAGATTGGTGGCGATAGCGCGTGAAAATAAATTCTGCAATGGCTACGAGACTCCCAGTCCCCTGAGAAATGAAGAAGGCCCAACCCACTCCGACAATACCAAGTATAGGCAGCAATATCAATGCGAGCAACAGCGTGAGCAACGCCATACCCAGGTTGACGAACGCGGCAAAACGTAGACGCTTCTGAATGCGTAACACACTCACATAAATATTTGTAATCGCGTCAGGCACTGCTGAGACTGCGAGAATTGTCAATAGGAGCAAACTATGCTCAGCATAGCTCTGCCCAAATAGTAATAAGATATAATGTCCCCCAAAAAAAACGGTTAGCATAGCAGGACCTAGTAATGCGCTAATGATGACAGCACTAGAACCTGCTTTGCGTACCACATCGTCTGTACCGTGTGATCCTTCAGCAAAGAGAGAAGTTGACACAGCAGGTGATATCATGAAGAATATGCTACCAAGCATCCACGCTGTATAGAAGTATGCATTAGCCGTAGCCGATAGACGTATTGTGACAAATATGGGTAGAAGATACATTGGTAACGTACTACCAAGATTGATAAAATGATGCCATGCGAGCGATGAGAGCATTGTCCGTACCTGTTGAATGATGCCATGTAGAGCTAAGTGGTAAGCTCGTTTCAGTCGCGGTACGAGCAGCCACCCTCCCATGACGATGGAAATTGCCAGGGCTAGCACCCATGAAGAAAAAATGCCAAATACACCAACCTGAGCCAAGAGTATCATGAGCAAAAGCTTGAGTATAGCAAAAACCACGTTCCGCACCAGCATATTACCTGTAGCTCGCTCGGCAACAAAGGTTTGATCCAACAGTATCGTGACGGTCCATAATGGCACGCCGACAATGAAAGCAATGGCATAGATGGCATTGTGCGCAAGAATAGCAAACTGGTTCGAGAAGAGTGGGAGTGCTATCGCTACTACAATCCCTGCTATCAGGCTAGTAAGAGTACCAACAACAATGCCTGCATTCAGCGTGACCGACCAGTCATAGCCTGACTTCCGTTGAGGCAACATCTGTATCAAGAAAGAACCTATACCTGGATTGGCGAGAGAAGATGTCAGCGTTGTGGCTGAGATGACTGCTGAAACCAGGCCTATATCATGAACTGAGTAAAGATGTACCGCCACTATCCAATAGAGATAACCAATAAATGATGTAATAACTGTTGAACCCATAATGAAGATGCTGTTGCGTAGTAAAGAGTCATTATGTAAGCGTTTTGCTTGTGAGTGTATCAACAGTAAGTATCTTGCATTGGCCTGTTTACCAATTGCCATAGCACTCGCCTTCGTTTACTAAATCGCTATACAATCACATGAATATTTGTAATCCCCTATGTCCTCAACCATAACAAAACATGGCGATAAACCTTCGCAGGAGTATCAGCGCGGTAGAGCATCGCTTCTACTTTCATTGCACCTTGTTGCCTCACGGTTGGCAACACAAGTGTCGTTTCCCAGTTTTCGTGCAGTTTAAGATGAATAGAAGACCAACTCTTGACTAGCCGCCCGTTCACGCTCACATCAAGGTTGTACTCCATAGGTGCCAACTCCATGTTGCTTACGCCAAGACGAACAGCAGTCTGAGGGCTACTCCTACTCGAAGGTGAAATCCAGAACTGTGTAAATCCTGGATAAGGCTGCTGAGCAGCCCCGATGACTGACACTGCAACGCCTCCTGAGAGCACGATTAGGGACAGGGCCAGGAGCAGCCCTTGGCGAAAAGTGAAGCCAGCATTTTTAGTTTCTTTCCACCACTCTATCGCGGAATTATTCTGTCTACTTCGGCGTAGAAGCGTGATCGCGCTCGTGATGAGCGTGATGCTGCATAAGAATACTATCCATGATCCGGTCTGCAAGCCAAATGGGGTTGAGTTCAGTAGCAAACCACCTAATATCACTAGTACCAGACTCAAGCCCAAGCTAAAAACTATTTGTTCTGCTATGCCAAACACACGCTTCGTAAAAATTGCACACGTTAATGTATAGCCTGGTAACACAAAAACAAGTGGCAACACCAGGAGGCGAACGGGCATATTATCCACAAGGGGCACCAACGCCAAAGCAGCCGCAACAAGCGTGACCGCAATCGCCGTTAGTATATCAACCGATTTATGCTTCATAAGCAAGTACTCCTTAATTTCAGGGCATCTATCGCAAAGGAATCTCTCACCTTTTCCGCATCTTCAGATGCAAAGGTAAATGAATTTGTATATGACCTATGGGGCATCTGTGAGAACTCCAACATCGTAAATTGCTATACTGCCGCTATCGAAGAGCCGATTTACACTCTTTACGCCATCAAATTTTCCTAGCGTGCTAAGAGGAACAGGAAACCGATACACAGGGACATGTGAAGCGGGTTCGTTGAAGTCATATCCTACCAGGGGTAAACCATAGCTGAGGCGCTGATCAACAACGAGATACTTAACTTTGTCCTGCTTGAGAGATTGTTCCTCACGTGTGCCAAACTGTTGCGAGACAAACACCTGCTCAGCTCCTGGCGTCTTGTCATCCGCAGATGTATACCCCCACTGGTGCCCGTATGTTGCCATGAGTAACGTATTTATGCGGTCACTGCCAATGCGATGGTTGGGTCCGAGATAGATGTAAGCCCACTTCGCCGCGTCGGTGCCTTCCGGTTCAATTGAACGTTGATCGGCGACGACTAAGTATGGCCCTGGTAAGCGCGCCCATGTAGGCGTTTCACCCGATGTTGCCTGACCAACCAATATAATGGCAAGCATCCCTATAACCAATAGGTATTTTCTCCTTCTGAGCATTTGTGGCAACCAGAGGTCCGCGAACTGAATGGCTAAGATGAATCCAATACCGAGGAACAGAAACTCTGTGGCGCGTATCCCCGACTCCGCCCCTGCACTCGTCAGCCGTAATGCTTGGCTGGCTGGATACGCGAGTGCGCCACCAGCTAGCGCAAGGGCCGCCGCAATTTTACGGTAACGCAACAAGACCTTGAATAGACCGAAAGGTAATAGTAGCATGATAAAGGCTATTGAAGCTACCGCTGCAATGCGTTCCCATACAGGCTCTACAAACCCGGTCCCTTGCGTAAATAATTGCCTGGTCGTACTTTCGCCCGCGAGTATTTGTTTGATCTGATACACCGAACTGGTAATATGTGGTGTGAGATACCCTAACACAATATCTCCAGTGTACGTCAACCATAAGAAGCACAGCACTAAGCTCAATATTGCCGCTGCCCCCAGCCCTACCAGCTCTTTGGATCGGCGATTTCTCAGCAAAGAAATCGCCGCCCAGAAGATGAGCACAGCCGCAAGTGCATATGACGTTATGTGATGTGTGACTACTACCGCGCCGATTCCAAGCCACGTAACGATATTCAGACCTCCACGGCTTCCATGAGGCGCGTAGCAGTACAGGGCCAATGTAAACAAAACAAACGCAGCAAGCGGAATGGCTAAAGACTCATACGCGAAGATTGTTTGGAAGAACAAATACTGCGGATTGACCATATAAAGGAGAGAAGCAATTCCTGCAATACGTGCCGATTTGCTCAATTGCTCATAAAATAAATAGAGAGATAGACACAGCACCAGCCGTGCTACACCGATCATCAAAATTCCTGTACTGAATATAGATAGACCTGTTAGACTACTCACAGCATTCGTGGCAATTTCCACCCCTGGATAAAAGGCACTAATTGGCAAAAGCGGATTCTCCTGGAAGAGATGTCCACTTGCAGCTAAATCCTGTGCGGTTCGCAAATGAGAAAACTCATCATGGTAGGCGAAATAGAGCGGGTATTGCAAATATTTAACGAAGTAGAGTCCCATTCCTAATATTACCAGCAGCGCGATACGCTCTCGTCGCGTTGGTTTCGACGAAAGCAGACGACCCGCGATTGGTAGGAAAAGCACGAGTAAGCCAAGCCAGAAAAGTGAGTCGGCAAACGGCATTGCAAGGCGTCCTGCTTCGTAGGCAAAGGCGACTATCAGTACTCCAGTAGCACCTATCAAGCTTAGTGTAGGCAGCCATCCCCAACTTTCTACTGTCGGGGTAGCGGTAAGTGTAGTACTTTGGTCCGGTAGTGGAGTCGAACGCAAGCGGTTCGCTTGCCCTGTGAGTTGCTCGATACTTTTAGAGGGCAGCAAGAGTCGCGGAATATTGAGAATATCTTGTTTATGTTGCATCATTTCATTTCTTCGCTCTAAAATTTGATTTTCATCTTCTATTACAACAGCACTCTGTTTCGGATGGATATTGAGCTACTTGTTGTTATTCACAGCAATACTTGCTCATACACTCGCTCGATTTGAGGTATAATCTTACTTGCCCGAAACTCTAAGACTTTTCGTTGTGCAGCCTGTCCTAAGTGCTTACGAAGATCAGAGCTAGCAAGCAGCCGCTTGATAGCTTGTCGTAGGGCTGAGGCATCACCGGGCTGTACCAGCAGACCTGTCTCACCATCTGTAATAAGATCGCACAAACCGCCTATGCGAGAACTGATAACCGGGCGTCCAGCAAACATTGCCTCCATTGCCGCCATCCCAAATGTCTCTGGTCCTACTGAAGGCACTAATCCCATGAGACTACGACGCCATGCCTCCATGACTGCATAGCGCGGCCAATCGTTGAAAACAAAGACGTTGTGGGGCAGATGTGTTGCCAGCGATGACCATTCAGGTGTTTGATACCCTATGAGTACAAGGGGAGGCGCAACAGGAAGTCCTGCATACGCACGTAGTAGTACATCTACCCCCTTCTGACGATTGAGAGCACCAACAAAGAGAAGGTAATCCTCAGCAGGGAGTTGCGATAAATAACAGTGAGCGTCTTCACGTAATATAGTAGGATCGTCAGGTATAAAATTTGGAATGATCTTAAAGGGTTGGGTACTACGCCCTAGGCCAGTACTCGTTGCCACCGCCTGACTTACCGTCAAGAACATATCAACGGCACTTCTCTCAGGAATGCTCATTACCCAATTGCCGAGAACGGTAGGTATTCCTCTTACGAAACCATAATGTTGCGCGGAGCAAACCAGGCATTTCACAATACCGGGCCCCTGGCAGCACGCATTTTGATACATGAGTGTTGTTTTTGCACAGATCAGGTTATAGTCATGTAATGTTATGATCAATTTGGCGCGGCTCCATGCCTTCAGTGGTAGAAATGAATGCACAAGCCAATTGTGAGCGTGAACAATTTCAGGTTGCTCCTGTTTAATGATGCGCCTCAGTGCTAAGAGTAACTCCGCGTCAGGAAATGGTGCAGCATACTGCCGTCCACTATCGCGAAATAACGACGACATGCGTTGCATCGAGGAGCGGATACGGTAGACCTGTACTCCCCTATCCAACTCAAATTCTGCTTGATGCAGATGCCTTAGTGTGACGACGGTTACTGTATGCCCACGGGCCACCAATTCGATACTGAGACTTCGCACATGTTCCTCTACCCCTCCAATGATCGGAGCATAGAACTGTGAGAGCATCAAAATACGCATAGTTTCTTCCCCACGATACTCTGATAGAGAACTAATAGCTCGCTTGCACAATCGTCCCACGTTGGCAATTCGATATTCGTGGGTATCAGAGGTTTGCATAATTGGCTAATCATTGCTTCGGCCACTGTTTCCGGACTGCTTTCGAGCGGAACTCCCGGTGCCAAGCCAAGATTGACAAAATCCTGTAGTGCAGTTGTGTTCGCAACGAGGACGGGACGGCGGAGAGCAAGGGCCTCCAGTACCGCGATCCCTTGCGCCTCATGTTCACTAAGTAGCGTTACAAGATCAGCACTTTTGATAAGAGAGGCCATCCCGCCATCATCGCCTGGTGGCACCGCGCGAATTTCCACGCGTTCGGCAACACCAAGCTCGCTTGCCATTTTCCGCAAGGTTGACCCGTATGGCCCTACACCAACAATGCGAAGCCGCACATCTGGCACCTGTTTCTGTACCAGTGGCAGTGCCGCAATCACCCGTTGGTGTCCCTTGTACTTTTCGAGTCGGCCTATCGAGACGACAAGTTTCCCTCCCGCCGTTCCTTTAGGAGTGGTTCCCTCTCCTCCTGGTAAGTGATATGCACCATTTGGAATAACCGAGAACTGTCTACGCGGGAGGTGTAACTTCTCACGAAAGAACTCTACCTCCCATTTCGATGGTCCGATCAATCGCTCTGCTTGTGCTAATAGCGGCCGCAATGCCATGCGCTGCATCCCGCGCAGCATCTTGCGGAGGCGAAATGACTCTCCACCGCTATGAAACGTAACCACATAAGGCATCTTATTACGCCGCGCTGCGAGCATCGTCATTGGTGCGACAAAGTTGTGATATCCCTGACAGTGGACAATATCCCAGTGCCCACGAGTAATGAAGCGATAGATGTCTGGGGCGAAATAGTAATCCTTATCGGTCGGCCATGCGGGGACCCGATGAGTCAACATACCATCCACTTCTTCAATAGGAGGGAGTTGAGCACTCAAATCGGTAGACAAAACGGTGACTTCGACTCCTGCTTTCACTAAACGCCGTCCCACTTCACGAATATGTGTCTCTACTCCTCCCGTATAAGGAAAGCTACGTGTCGCCACCATCAGCACACGCAATGAGTTTGGTTTACCTGCCATCTATTGACCGCTCATTTCTTCTATTTATTACTAGTTGCTAGTAGCTTTGTATACATACGCTCAATCTGGACCACAACAGTACCGACGGTGAACATGGTGGCATGTTGATATGCGGCCTCACCCATGCGAACTCGCCTAACTGGATCTAACAGCAGTTCACGAAGTGCCTTCCGTAACGCATGCACATCCCCCGGAGGCACTATTAAACCCGACTCGCCATCTACGATCATATCGGGAAACCCTCCGACTGCAGAGGCTACGACCGGTTTACCGCAGGCCATCGCCTCTATCGCCACCTGTGCAAATGGCTCAGGCCATATAGACGGCACCACTCCCACTGCACAATGCTGCCACCCTACCATTACCTGGGCATGTGGTACGTTCCGCACCAGCGTCACTCCGGGCGGTAAGGATCGCGAGCTTTCGCTGTACTCGGAAACCATGATGACAAGAGGGGCTACATCAGATAATCCTGCGTATGCTTCGAGCAACACATCCAGACCTTTATAGGCACCTTGTCGTCCTACAAACAGGATGTAGTTATCCTGCGGCGGCAAAAAGGAAGGCCAATCAAGGCAACTCGGCTCGCTCACCGCCGTATCAGGAATAAATGTAGGAATTACTTCAATCGGCCTCGAAGGTTGACCAGTGCCAATCATACTCGCATCGCGTACAGCAGAACTCACGGCTATGTACTGGTCAACATACTTATTCATATAGCTACTGAGTTTCAATCCACTCGTTAATAAAAGAGCTTTTCCAGTCCCATAGTGATTGCTTGCACAACAAATACATTTGGCGTAATTCGGTCCAGTGCAAGTACGACCATCATGAAAATATGTCATCGTTGAACAAAACAGGCTATAGTCATGCAGGGTAACAACAAGTTTAGCCTTGCTCCATGCCTTTAGCCCTATGAATGAGTACATCATCCAGCGGCGTGCATGCACGATATCTGGACGTTCCTGCTCCACGACACGACGCAGCCCGGCCATCACCTCTGGGTCTGGTAGAGGGAGATGAAATTGATGCTCCTGGTCCTGGTACAACGGGGCAAGCATGCGGTTCAAACCCGTGAGCCGATATATGCGTACCCCCTCGTCTTCCTCGAAGTTGGGTGATCCTTTATGCTGCAAGGTCGCCACTGCAACACAGTGACCCGCTTGACGAGTTCTCGCGAGAGCGTCTGCACATGCCTTTCCATATCTCCAAAGTAAGGGGGATAGAATTCTGAAAGCATCAAAATTCGCAAAAACATTACCTCCAGTCTCGTAAAGAATTACCGCGCTACTCCAGCCTGTTCTATCACGGCCACCTTCTCCCAGGCAGTTACTGCTTGTTGGTTTGAATGTTGTATTTTAGAGGTTTTGACTACGGATCGCCCATTGATCCATTCTTGCATGATCATTTTCAGCACGCGCCAGCCGTCTTTCACAGTGAGAAAATGGCTGGTGCCATGAATACGCGAGTGTTCATAGCTAGGCACTTCTACAACCTCGAGGTTGGCCTTGCAAGCTCTCAGATGGATTAGCATCTCGACATCGAAGCCGTTACAATCAATCTCGAAGAAATTGAGGCAATCTTTCCAGAACGCATTGAGGCCACAGAACATATCCGTTGATTGCATCTTGAAAAGCCGATTAGCGATAGATATCAGCACTCTGCTCCCAAATCGGCGGAGATGCGTGATATCAGCACTTCCCCCATCACCAATGAAGCGCGATCCTTTTGCAAAATAGGCACCCGCCAGTAGTACTTCTATAAAGCGCGGCATTTCTCGTGGATCGCTCGATCCATCGGCATCCATCATCACGATAATATCACCGGTAGCAGCGGCAAAACCCGTCTGCAAGGCGACCCCTTTGCCGCGTCTATGTTGAGTGTTGACGACGCGAATCGTTGGTAGTACTTCGCGAGCCACCTCTGCCGTGTCGTCGGTTGAGTGATCATTCACAAGAATGACTTCGTGAACCCAATCAGGAATTAGCGGTAGCACATATGGGAGGTTCCTGGCCTCGTTATGCGCGGGAACTACAACGCTGATGTGCCAATTATTGTAATCTACTACTTGAGAGATAGACTCCATAACCTTTATACTCCTCGTCGACATGAAATATTGTTTCAAACACTCAAAATTCGGAAACTCAAATATTTGCTTTATTTCAAACTCTATCAGTTTCAAGACAGGCGCATTTTAACAGAACTGGTAATGTGTGAACATCCGGAAAAGTACGAAACTTTTTTATAAGGGTTTTTAGGAAACCCTTGAGGAGAATGGAGTAAAACTACTTACCTATCTTTGTGGTTGTGAAGCTATGCGCTACCTTGCTAAACTGAGTAAGCAATGAACTGTGTTAAGAAGAAACAATCACGGAGCTGGAGCTTTATGAAAACACTAGTAAGACAGGTTTTGAGAGCCTCCTCTTTCCAAATGTGGACGACTCTCGTTTTTCTCCTTTTGAGTTTCTCAAATCCACTCGCATCTTCACTATCGACAGTAATGCAGCCGATTGGCAAACAGAATTCAATTCAAAAAGAAAATCAGTTGCCTGGAACCAGTGATTGGCAGTTGACGAATCCGGCCCAAGAAGAGAACACTCTATTTCATTACCCCGCGATTGAGGGGTATGCGTGGTCTACTAGCGTCGAAGCTGGGGATACAGTAAAGTTTTCTGTCAGTACAACTACGTCATCTTTCTCTGTGGATATCTATAGAATGGGCTGGTATCAGGGGAAAGGTGGTCGTCTGATACAATCTGTTACAGCCATTCCAGGACATACCTATTCTGTTCCTTCTTTACAGGCTGGGACTGGACTTGTAGAAGCTAAATGGCCTCTGGCATTCACCCTTCAGACAAACGCGCAATGGGTTTCTGGTATGTATATGGTTAAACTGACAGCATTAAATGGACAGCAGTCTTATATTCCCTTTGTGCTACGATCTCCTCTACCAAGTGCTTTTGCGTTCATCCATGCAGTGAATACAGACGAGGCGTACAACTCTTGGGGAGGCACGTCACTATACACCGATTATACACATACGCTTAAAGAGAAACGAGCATTTGCAGTTTCCTTTGACAGACCTTTTGAACAAGATACAGGTGCAGGACTGTTTTTCTGGTTTGAATATCCTATGGTACGCTGGCTCGAACAGAACGGCTACAATGTTAGTTATCTCTCAGATCCCGACCTACAACATACGCCCAACCTTCTGCAGAAATACCATGCCTTGCTTATTGCTGGTCATAGTGAGTATTGGAGTAAGCAGATGCGTGATACGCTTGAGGGAGCAGCAAATAAAGGGGTAAATCTCGCTGTTTTCGGTGCAAATAGCATCTACTGGCAAATCCGTTATGAACCCCGAAATTCGGACAATACATCTATCCCTGATCGCGTTATTATATGTTATAAGAACAAAGCATTGGATCCTCTCTATGGTACAGAGAATAGTTCAGTTACTGTGAAATTCCGAGATGATCCACTTAACAGATCGGAACAATCACTACTTGGATCAATGTGGGCAGGCCAATGGGAACCTCGAAAAGGGAGGTATTCTTGGGTCGTCGCAGACGCTTCAAACTGGGTGTTCGCTGGGACAGGGCTTAAAAATGGAGATAGGCTACCAGGACTTATTGGATATGAATACGACAAGGTTGATACTCATTATCCCGTTCCCCCAGGTGTCGAAATTCTTACTAGTTCACCAGTAGTAAACGACGTTAATCACGAACAAGATATATCTAACGCTACCCTCTATACTACAACAAGTGGTGCGCGAGTATTCAACGCTGGAACATTCGAGTGGTCGTGGGGGTTAGACGACAATTCAAGTATCGAAAGTTCATGGAGTCCGGGCAACAACTCACCTCATCCTAGTCTAGTGAACAAAGCTGCTCAGACAATCACCGCTAACATTCTTCAGAATTTTTTGCGTACTGGTAGTGTACCTAAATTATCCCAAAGCAGTACATTTAGCCTACAAGGAGTTTTACCGTATGCCATTGTTCTTCTCACGCTCCTCTACCTCGCCTTTTGCTATTGGACTTGGCGTAAAGTGTTTGTCAGGGTCAAGACAAAGCAAACTCTAGTGAAATGATCAGGTAGGACTGTTTTCAATCCGCCGCATTTTGCCTACCTATACGTCCTGCATTGGTGAAGGCTAGATTGCATGAAGCCAGATCTAATATATCTGGCTTCATGCAATCTAGCCTTCACCAATGCACCGTTTAGCTAACTATCGCGCTACAATTTCCTATAAGTTTTCGGCAAAAGGTAGGAGGATACTTTATTGGCTAACTGAAAAGTTACATCATCAAACCAGACAACACCTGTATTCGCTCCTGCAACTTCTAAATGTACCTCGACAGAAACAGCATTTATTGGTGCTGTAGCTGTGACACTGAGTTGTGTCCAATTTGTATTCCCCTTTGGTAAATCGGCTGAGGTATCTTTACCGAGGTACCTATGGTTTATGTCAAACCATGAAAGAGAAACGTGCGGATTCCCTGTAACGTTTGCCCCTTTTGCCCACACCGTTGCCGTATAACTCTGATTCGCAACAATATATTGAGTCGGATTCAGATAAAATCCTGGCTCCCCTAATCTACTAGCTCGACTGTTGCTGATTCTCACAGACTTCGATCCCGTGTGTACGATAGCACTGTCGCATGCAAAGGTACCAGTGAAGCTGAGTGAAGCCTTTTGATAGACTCGCCAGAGTGTTGGCAGGTTAACAGTATCGCAATTTTCAAAGCTGTTGTTGAATGATACATCGATAAGGTTCCCACTAAAGATACTACCTATCGTTGCTCCGGCTGGTTTTAGGGTCCCGTCTGTTCTATAAAGTCCATAGTACTGTTCATTCGTGCCCAGATACCCGGTTAGCACATTCGCATTATTCGCGAAATCAGTGTAGTTCCAGGGAGAGGCAAAAGGCAATCCCAATTGTCGTGCTGCATATTCAACTGTTCTAATGTACTGATCCTGCTCTGCTTCTTGGCTAGCCTGTGTGCGAGACAGGTCGCCTAAAAACGTATTTGTCGTCATAGTAGAGTAACCGACCTCTCCAATCAGAAGTGGCTTCGACGTTCCAACTATACTTAGTGCTTGCTGGAATAAAGAGTAAGCTACAGAGGCATCCATATAATAATGAAGTTTATAGAAGTCAACGGGAACTCCTTTTGATACTTGAAGGGTAAGGTTTGGAATACCGCCCGAAACAGAAACCGTAACAGGAATGTTGCCACCGAGAGAATGAGTATACGGAATCATGGTTTTTGCCCACGCGACCGCTGTAGCGTTCTGATTATCGAGTTCATTTTGTACGTCTATGAAAGCAATTCTGGGATCATTCTGGTATGGGAATAAAACTGCACTTAACCACTGCTTGCTACCAGTAGTATCCGTATAGTTAGAAAACAAATCGAAGAGGGTTAGATCGACTTTCAATCCGTGGTTATTTGCTAGCGTAATTATCTGCGACAACTCGTTCAGCATAGTTGCACGTGGTGTTGGATACCCAAAATTTCTATCTGCTGGCACAATTATTCGCACATAATTCGCATGTAGCACAGAGGAGATTCTGATAAAATCGTTGTTCACTGTTGTAGCATCCCAGTTTGTCCACATATAGTACCAACCATTGAGCGAAGGATAATAATTCACGCCACGAAGCGATGGAATACTGCCAACATTACTTTGAAGACTGGCAATACGGAGGTCAGAATGTAGTGAATGAGTGGCAAAACCTCTTGGTAATGCAGCAGTTGAAATGGGAACTGCAGGCGTTCCTCCTGCAGCAAGAATATTTGTACTTAATGTAGTGATAAGACTCAAAGCTACCCATAACAAAGCCCAATTAATTCTACTCATCAGAGCTAGTCCTCCCAATATGTTAGTCACATCTAATATCTGTATTTCTATTCATCGGATATTTCAATGAAGTGAACAGGACGATTCGATGAGCCCCTATAACCGAAGCTTGTATAATCTCGATACTAATGGTGAACTCATCTACTGAGGAGCTGGTATTGGCCTCGCTCTTTGGAGAAGGTGAGCATTGTTTCTCAGAGAATTTATTATGCCTATCCTTTCACGAGTCGAGTATGGATTTCGGAGAGGATTGTGTGGTCAAAGCCGAAGTCCGTAAGTTTCAGATTGAGGCACACTTCCACCCGATTCGCCTTTGCACAGCATCAGCCACATGTAGATACGAAGATGAGGTAAATTGCATACTGGGCATTGGAAACCTTCAGGCTTTTGGCGTACTTCCCTTCCAACAGGGCGTCTTGCACAGTCAGGCCCATCTTGGTGGTAGTCCCACGAATGGACTTGAGGAGCATTTCAAAGCTTAGTAAGGGACACCGTGCCCAATTCAAACTCATCTGACTGAACAAGCGATGCTCAATTGGATTTCACTTGGAGCAACACCACCCGCGAGAGATTGAATTGCATCGAGTTCAACGCAATTCCTTGCTTTAACTGTTCGGGGGGAACGAGGTCACTAACATAGGCTTGCCACGCCGGGAAGCCGACAGAACTACAGATACCATTGATGAGGGCCAGAACGATGATTTGCCACACGGTGATCCAATGAAAGGTGGTAAGGATGCCGAGCAGCAGTGCGGTACTCATATAGACGATCTGTGTATCAAGAAGCAGGTGCCGACGGCTCATGCGGTCAACGACGACCCCTCCAAAGAGTGCCAACACGATAGTAGGAAGCGTCGCCGCAAAGGTGACGAGACCGAGCAGGAACACCGAATTGGTCAGTTGTAGCACCTGCCATCCTTGCCCGACGCTTTGTATCCAGAACCCAATACTCGAGAGAAACGCGCCCACCCAAAAAAGGCCAAAGGTTTTTTGTGTGAGTGGACGGAGTGAAGGCGGGAACAGAAAAGAACCTCTTTTTGGGGTGAGAGGTTCGCCAACAATGTCAATGTGAGGAAGAGCCAATTTCACTATAATAATTTGGCATTTACAGTCAGGAGTGCACCACCTCGTGAAAGTCTCGCCCCAAATCCTTGAGAAGGACCATAGCGGCATTGCGTCCAGGTCCGCCAGTCACTGAACCGCCGGGGTGCGTGGTGGAGCCGGTCTGATAGAGGCCAGGGATCGGCATGCGATGCTGGGCATAGCCGGGTACAGGACGAAGCGTTTCCACTTGAGCAGGGCTCAGATCTCCTCCATGACAACTCCCATGCCAGTTATGCCGGTTTATACGCTCCAGGTCGAGCGGGCTGCGAATCTCGGTTGCCAGTATCTTCTCATCTGTCAGATTTGGCGCGTATTTACGCAGTTCTTCCAGGTCCCGTGCCGCGACCTCCGTTTTGATCTTGTCCCAATGCTCCGGTCCCTCACGCAGCTCATAAGGCTGGACGCTAATCACCTTGATCATATGTTTGCCCTCTGGAGTCCGGCTGGCATCTTCCACCGAGGGCGTGAGTACGAGCAGTACTGGCTGATCCATGCCAACAGTCCCATGGTGAAAATGCTCGGAGATACGCAGTTGGCGCTCTGTGGTTTGCGCGACGCCTGCTCCGACGACGGAGCGCGTGCCGCCTTCGACAGTAAACTTAGGCGGTTCTGTTGTAGCGTAGTGGCTGACAAACATAGAGCGACCTGGCTTATAGGTTTCCACGCCATACAGGAAGGACTCGCCCCATGCTTCCGGTGGGGCCATCTCGACCAGGTGCTTGACATGGATAGAAGAGACGACCGCGTGACGCGCGCGGAACTGTTCGCCAGTTTCAGTTTCAACGCCCACGCAGCGCCCTTGTTCCAGAATCAGCCTGTTCACTGGCTGATTCGTCAAGATGGTACCACCGTGTTTTTCGACGATGCGGCGCAACGCCTGGGGTAGGCTCCAGGAGCCACCTTTGGGGATAGCCCAGCCATTGCGTTGACGCCCCCCCACGAAGGAGTAGGCTAATGTGCCGGTGCCTGGGCGCTCGCCAGGTTGCATCGTTCCTTCCGCGAACCAGAGCATCCAGGACTTCACATGCCAGTCCTCGAAAGACGAGTTGATAAAATCCCAGGCCGAAAGTGCCTGCCTACGCAGCCAGATGCCACCCAGGGGACGTGCAGCCAGTTCCTCGGCAAGCGGTTTACTCCAGCCAGCGGGGGCGTAGCGAATGTTGTTAAAAACAGGCGAGGCACTGCGCCACTCGGCCATCATCTTGCGATAGGTCTCGGCATCTTTGCGTGAGAATTTGGCGATCTCCTCGCAGGTGCGGTCGATATCCAGCCACTGGGTCATGTACGTCCCATCGGGGAAAACTACATGAGAGGCGGGGTCAGCGTGAATGTACTCCAGACCATACTCGGCCAGTGGCAGTTCCTGCTTACTCCATATGGGACTTTGCAGGAAAATCGCATGCGTCGTTGAGCAAGTGTCATGGAGAAAGCCGGGCAAGGTCAACTCCTCAGTCATAGTATCACCCCCAATGATCGAGCGAGCCTCAAGCACGAGGCAGGAGTAGCCTGCCATGCCTAAATACGCTGCTGTAATCAGGCTGTTATGGCCCGCGCCAGCAATCACGATGTCAAATTGTTCCGTCATGTGTTCCTCCTTGAGCATACTAAAAGACACTTCCGTAGAGATCGGGGGTTATCCTGTTGAATTTGCCTGTCTACAAGCATGCAAAACAGGGCAACAGGGCTTTATCAGGGACAGCTCTCCCCCTAGTACATTCTCTGCGCCTTCCTCAACTCATACAATCGATGAGGATGCGCCCAAATACCTGGTTCTGTCGAATAGCCTCAAACGCGGCTTCAGCCTGCTCCAAGGGAAAAGCTGCGCCGATGATGGGCTTGACTCTTCCGTCGCGGACCAGTTCTAACGAGCGAGCGATCTCGGCACGGGTGGCATAGCGTGTTCCCAGAATGCTGAGTTCTTTGTTCACCATATACATCGGAGCTACCGAAATCACTGCATTTTTGTCGGAGCGCAGGTGTGGCATCGAACCGGCAATGACGAAGATACCCCCGCGTCCAAGCGCGGCCAGACCCCTGCCAGTCGTTTCCGGCGACCCCACAAAATCGATGCAAACATCGAGCTGGCCCTCGGCGACTCGCGAGAGAGATGTCTGCCAGTCTGACTCCGAAGCATCGATCAGAGCATCTGGCGCGAAATCCTGGAGGCGATGAAGTTTCTCTGCGTCGCGCTCGACAGCGATCACAAAGGCTCCAAACACCTTTGCCACCTGGAGCATATGGATACCAACGCCTCCTCCTGCACCGATCACTGCGACACGCTGACCGGCGACAATGCGTGCCCGTTCGCGTGCGATATGGTAGGGCGTAGCCACCGCGTCGGCAATAATGCCCGCTTCGCGCAAGACGACACCGGTGGGAATACGTACCAGATTGCGGGCAGGCACGACCACATAGTCAGCAAAGGCTCCATCAATCTTCGCCCCAATATTGCCCTTGTTGTTGAGACACAGTGTTTCGCGTCCAGAGGCGCACGTCACACAATTGCCACAAAAGAGATAGAACGAGCCTGTCACTGGATCGCCTTCCTGCCACCCTTCGACGCCGACCCCAAGTGCCACAATGGTCCCGGAATATTCATGTCCTAGAATGCGCGGAGTGGACCCACCGAGATGCCCCAGGCGAATGCTTTCCAACGTCAGGCCAGCGCCACAAGCCACCACACGCACCAGGACTTCACCAGGACCCGGCTCCGGCACCGGCCTGGTCTCAAGTTTGAGCGTTCCTCCAAATGCTTCAAGCACCATCGCTCGCATTTGCATACGTGTTACTCCTTTCTGATCACAAAGGGAAACTTGGCAACAAAAATGGTTCCAATGCTTCTGATTGCATGAGGGTGCCAGCGTGTGCGGCCTGCACCGCCCCCCAAATTTTCTCCGGTTTGAGCGGCATGTCGAGTGCTTTGATGCCCAAAGGAGCAAGCGCGTCTAAAGCCGCGTTGACGACCGCTGGAGGTGCGCCGATGCAGCCTGACTCTCCAGCTCCTTTTGCCCCCAGCGGATTATAAGGGGAGGGGGATTCGATAAAATCGGTGACGAACGTAGGCAACATACTGGCATTCGGTAGAGCGTAGTCCATCAGAGTGCTGCTCAGCAGCTGACCATCTTCATCGTAGACAACCTCCTCGTACAGTGCCTGCCCGATGCCTTGTGCAAGCCCGCCGTGGAGTTGGTCATCGACCAGGCGATGATTGAGGACACGTCCGCAGTCGTCCACTGCGACGTAAGAGAGGATTCGTATCTCACCGGTTTCGGGATCGATCTCAACGACAGCGAGATGTGTGCCAGAAGAGTAAGTCGCGCCGGAACCGCTAAAATCGCGCCAAGCAGCCAATCCCTCAATGGACGTATTATTGGTCGGGTTGGGCGGCTCCCGTTCAATCAGGTCTGGCTGTTTCTCGACCATGCAGGCGAGTTCACCGAGGGCAATTGTGCGTGCCGGAAAGCCACGCACGCTGAGCTGACCATTCTCTATCACGAGATCAACGGGCGCGACTTCCAGCATACGAGCGGCAAGTTGCAGCACTTTAGCCTTGACTGCTTCCGCGGCCAGGAGGACAGCAGAGCCAGCCATCTGAATGGTCCGGCTACCATAGGTACCGAGACTATAAGCTGGCAAACTGCTATCGTTCATACGCACTTCAACCTGTGTGGCGGGAAGATTGAAAATCGCGGCGGCAATCTGAGCAAGTGCAGTAAAGTGCCCCTGCCCATTGTGGGAAACCCCGCTCTGGACCAGAATACTACCATCTGCCTGAACACGCACGGTTGCAGCTTCACGTGGAACGTCACTCGCAGCAACGGTGGCGTTGTCGCCAGATAATTCAATAAAGGAGGCCAGACCAATTCCCAGGAGCTTGGAATTGCCCTGCTCACGATACAGGTGCTGTTTGGCTCGCCATTCCGTGTAACCAGCCAGAGCCAATGCTCGCTCAAGCGTGGCTTGATAATTGCCACTATCGTAGACAGCACCCGTTACAGTCGTGTACGGGAAAGCATGCGATGGGATGAAATTGCGACGCCGGACTTCCGCAGGATCAAGAGCCAGATCATGGGCAATGCGATCCATCATACGTTCCAGGATATAGGCAGCCTCTGGCCGTCCCGCTCCCCGATAAGGAGCGGTGGTGGCTTTGTTCGTGAACACTCCAACCACCTGGCTCTCTAAAGCTGGTACCTGGTACGGCCCGGACAGCATCGACGACATGCGAGTGGGAACCATCGCTGTGGCGTAGGTCAGAAATGCGCCCAGGTCGGCAAGCGAGCGCACACGCAGACCAAGCAGTTTACCATCGTTTTGAACCGCAGCCTCGATATAGTTGATCTGCCCACGTCCCTGCGATTGAGCCTGAAGATTCTCGTTGCGCTGCTCAATCCATTTGATAGGTCGTCCGTATTTGATTGCTAAGAGGGCAGCGATAATCTCTTCACCTAAGAGAGCATTCTTCGCGCCAAAGGCTCCGCCCACTGCAGCGTTGGAGACATGGATACGCTGTGTTTCAATGCCCAGAAATGAGGCCAGCGTCTCTCGCGCCCGGTAGATGGCCTGAGATGACATCCAGGCAGAGAGTTCTCCACGCTGCGGGTCGTAGTCGAAGAAGCAGGCACGCGGTTCCAGGGAGCTAGGGGCAAGTCGCTGGTTTACGAGGCGCATGTGCACAATATGATCAGACTGCTGAAAGGCCGTGACAAGATTGCCGCCACTCGTTTCATGTATAAACGCCACGTTTGAGTCATACTCTTCATAGAGCCGCGGCGCGTTCGCGTCCAGTGCTTTTTCCGGGTCCACGACTGCGGGCAGCACCTCGTAATCGATCTCAACCAGATCGCGAGCATCTTCGGCGATAGAAAGACTCTCGGCCAAAATCACCGCGACCGGATCGCCGACGTAACGCGCACATCCAACAGCCAGAGGACGGCGCTCTGGCTTGCGGAGTCCTGGCACAGGAATGGTAGCCAGGGTGGGCATGCCGTTGACCAGTTCTGCGCCTGTAAAAGCGGCTATCACGCCTGGGTATGCTTGTGCGGCATCGAGCCGGATAGTGGTAATCTTCGCATGGGCATAGAGGCTACGCACAACCAGCATGTGAAGTGCCGAGGGACGCCCCGGTTCTGGCCTGAGGTCATCTACATAGTGAGCTTGGCCCGTGAGTGGTCTGTAGTCTTCACGCCGACGTTCGGAAGCGTTCTGCTGTGGTTCATCCATAGTATCTCTCCATCATCTCAATTCGTTTTCCTGTTCCTTCAGGTGAGAGAACTTTTCCTGGAGGTGGATGAGTGCTCGTCGTATATTTGCCTCCTCATCATTGCTGATTCCATCCACGAGTCGGGCTTCAAATTCTCGACTAAAGACCATCATATCCTGAAATACCTGCTGACCAGTAGGGGTAAGCGTCACCAGCGTAAAACGATTATCACGTGGATCGACACGACGACTTAACAAGCCCGAAGCTTCCATTTGCTTGGCGAAACGGGTCAACAACGCGGTCTCGATACCTAGACGTTGCGCCAGTTCAGTTTGATTGATTTCACCAGTATGCATCAGCTCATGTAGGAGCATCACGCGTGATTGACTCATACCCAGGCGTTGCTCATAAAAACGAAGCAGATCACGATATAGATGAAGCAGCAGAACGGGAAGTGGCAGTGTTTCGTAATACGGTTTTGCGAGATCATGGCTCTCAGCCCCACCCCTTACCCAATGGGCGAGGCGATCCTGAACATCCTGGACCGATTGTTGATCGGCTGACTGAGGTATCGAATCTTTTGAAGCGTTTGATCGCTGCTTAGACATCTTTCGCAATCTTCTTTCTTCTGCCTGTTTCTCTATAAAGGGTCGTAGACACAGTTAATGATTAACTGTGTTAATCATTAACTCAATGAGACTATACCCGGACGAAAATGTTTTGTCAAGGGATCGTATTCACCGTTTTTTCATGCCTTGAAAGCACGCTATGTGGTATTCCTCTGTTATAATCTGTTCAGAACTGCTTGATACGTACAAGAAAAGCAAGTTCCCGTCAATTCTGAGGAAATATTTCAAAAAGGATTGACAAATGGAATAAAAGTTGGTATGATAATCATACGTAGTGTACGATCATCATACCGACTGTGTGGAGATGGAGAAAGTATTGTATAAACCACTACAGTCAAGCAAGGTTTTTGAACGTATAGCGGAGCAAATAGAGCAACGCATCTTGAGTGGAGAGCTTCGCAGTGGTGATCGTCTGCCAACCGAGCGAGAATTAGGCGAACAATTTCAAGCGAGCCGAACAGCAGTGCGTGAAGCTATGAAGACGCTCGCGCAAAAAGGACTGGTGGATATGCGTCCTGGACGGGGCACAATCGTCATTGATAGAACCTCGGAAGCGATGCAGCATTCACTGGGACTGATGATGAGAGTCGGGCAAGAGCACAATCTTGAGCATCTCAACGAAGTGCGCCTTATTCTCGAACCAGAAATTGCGGCTCTTGCCGCTGAAAGAGCGACCAACAACGAATGCACCGCTATGCAAGGTGCAATAGACATCATGGAAGTCAACTTGAAAAACGCTGACGCGTTTATTGCCGGAGACAATGATTTTCATCGTGCCTTGGCGAAAGCAACGCAAAATGTGCTTATTCTGGCTCTCGTAGACTCCATCGTCAATTTGTTGAGCGAGCAGCGTAAGCTGGTCTTTTCTGTCGATGGTGGTCCAGAACGTGGGCAACTACACCATAAGCAGATACTCAATGCCATTGTTCACCGCGACCCGAAAGCCGCCCGCACAGCAATGCTTGCTCATTTGCGACAAGTTCGCGAGGATACGGGAGCAGCAGTGTAGAACCTAAAGGTGTTGTCTGTTTACACGTACATACCTTGGTGTATGTAATAACAAGCACTAGGAGGTTATCATGGCTAAGCTTGGTTATATTGGCCTGGGAGCGATGGGGGGTCGCGTTGCAAAGCGACTTCTTGACGCAGGACATACTGTTGTAGGGTATAACCGTACTAAATCTAAGGCTCAGTGGTTGCTCGATGCTGGAATGCAGTGGGGCGAGACACCACGAGAAGTGACTGAAGCTTCGGATGTTGTATTTAGTATGGTCACAAATACCAGTGCAATGCAAGACGTAATTGGTGGTCATAATGGCGTTCTGGCAGGTTTAGAGCCGGGCAAGATTTACATCGACATGAGCACGATTAGTCCCGCAGTCACGCGTGAAGTTGCTGATCAAGTTGCAGCGAAGGGCGCACGGATGCTCGAAGCTCCTGTCTCTGGGAGCGTGATTACTTTGGAGCAAGGAAATCTCTCAGTTATGGTTGGTGGCGACCCTGCAACATTCGAGAAGGTCAAACCAATACTGTTGAATATTGGACCAAAAGTGAATTATGTAGGTACAAACGGTCAAGCCGTTTTGATGAAGATCGCTATCAACCTGAGCTTGCAAGTCCAATTCCTCGGCTTTTGCGAAGGCTTGCTGCTCGCTGAAAAGGGCGGCATTCCTAGAGAAACTGCTATTGAAACAATGCTCAACAGTGTTATCGCCTCTCCTTCACTGAAATACCGCGTACCATTCATCCTCGATATGCCAGAAGAAGCATGGTTTAATGTCAATATGATGCAGAAAGATATGCTGCTTGCCCTAGAGATGGGCAGAAATCTCAACGTTCCGCTTCCAATCGTCGCTGCCTCTAACGAACCACTTACCGCAGCGCGTGCCTTGGGGCTAGACAAAAAAGACTTTGCTGTTGTATATGAGGTCCTAGCACTGATGTCTGGGTTACAGAAACAGTAATTTGTACCCTGATGTTCTAGTTTCATCATTATACTCTTCTAAGAAACATCCATCGCATTTCCTTTCAAGAAGAGCAAAGCATCTTTATCGTATCGTTATAGGTCATTCCGTCATCGTATAGTGCATCTCTACAATGTGGACACGCAATAAGGATAGAGGAGAACAATGCTACATCCTGAAACCTCTAACACTACAGAGGAGCCTGTGAGTCATAAAGACGCATCAACCGTGGATCGAGAGCAGTGGCTTCATATGTATGAACAAATGCTCAAGATTCGTGTCTTTGAAGAACACGTCAATATTTTATACACCACCGCGAAAATGCCTGGTCTTGCTCACCTCTATACCGGTGAGGAGGCTATCGCGGTGGGAGTGTGTGAAGCCTTACGCCGTGATGACTACATCACGAGTACACATCGAGGACACGGACATTGCCTTGCGAAAGGAGCCTCGGTTAACCTCATGTATGCCGAGTTGCTGGGCAAAGAAGCTGGCTACTGTAAAGGCAAAGGCGGGTCTATGCACATCGCCGATCAGAGTACAGGTAATCTGGGCGCGAACGCTATCGTTGCGGGCAGCACAGGCATCGCTACTGGAGCCGCGTTTTCGAGCAAGATGCGTGGCACCGATCAGGTCACGGTCTGTTTCTTTGGGGATGGTGCGCTTGGTCAGGGCTTGCTCTACGAAGTTATGAACATGGCCTCGTTGTGGAAGTTGCCCGTGATTTATATTTGTGAGAACAATCTCTACAACGAATATACGCACTATTCTGAGACCACAGCAGGGGATATGAGTGCCAGGGCGAAAGCGTTCGGCGTCCTCACTGAAGAGATAAATGGTCAGGATGTTCGTGCGGTCTATGCGGCAGCGCAACGCCTTGTTGAACGTGCGCGGCAAGGTGAAGGGCCTGCATTTCTCTTATGTAACACCTATCGCTATCACGGTCATCATGTTGGTGATATTCAGCGTGCGTACTATCGCTCAAAAGAAGAGGAGGAGCAGTGGAGAACAGAGCGAGATCCACTCAAGCTGCTCGTCGAGTGGATGACCGAGCAGCAGATGATTGACGCGGCAACGCTCGAACAGATAGAGCAACGGGTACGCACTGAAATTGAGGTTGGTGTTGAATTCGGATTGAACGCACCATATCCAGAGCGAAATGAGGTAGATCAAGATGTCTACGCCTAGTACAGTCGTCAGCCAGAACGCGAGTAAAGAGGTACGAGAGATCACGCTTGGTCAGGCTATTCGCGAAGCCCTGGCCGAAGAAATGCGTCGAGACCAGTATGTATTTATCATGGGCGAAGACGTAGCCGAAGCGGGCACGCCATTTAAGGTGCTTTCTGGTCTGGTCGAAGAATTTGGGACTGGTCGCGTCATTGACTCACCTATCTCTGAAGCAGGCATTACAGGTATCGGAGTAGGTGGAGCGATGACGGGTCTGCGTCCGGTAATCGACATCATGTTTGGCGATTTTCTTGGGATTGCAATGGACCAACTCTTCAACCAGGCTGCCAAGGTCCACTACATGTCCGGTGGCAAACTTAGGGTCCCGATGGTACTACGCACAACGTTAGGAGCAACACGTCGCACCGCGGCTCAGCACAGCCAGAGCTTGCATGCATGGGTGAGTCATATTCCAGGCTTAAAGGTTGTGCTTCCCTCGACACCCTATGATGCGAAGGGCTTGCTGAAAACCGCTATTCGTGACAATAATCCAGTGGTTTTCTTTGAAGATAAGATGATGTATCAACTCAAGGGACCCGTACCAGAAGGGGATTACACAATTCCTTTTGGTGTCGCCGATATCAAGCGTACAGGAACTGATATTACACTTGTTGCGACAAGCAGTATGGTGCAGATCGCCTTAGCAGCAGCCGAGGTACTGGAAAAAATCGGTATCAGTGCGGAGGTCGTTGATCCTCGTACTACTGTGCCTCTGGATACAGCTACACTGATTGAGTCTGCGAAGAAAACGAGCCGCGCCATTATTGTAGACGAGGGCTATGAGCAGTATGGGGTCACGGCTGAACTCGCTTCGGTGATTGCTGATGGGGCGTTTTACTATCTTGACGCCCCCGTGAAGCGGATGGGAGCGATGAACGTCCCTGTACCATTCTCTCCCGTATTGGAAGATATGACCGTTCCCACGGCTACCTCAGTAGCAGAGGTAGCCAAAACACTCTGTGGACGAGTGTAGAGAAAGAGAATTCTCTATATGCACTCTCTAACGCTGCTCTCGCAGCTAGCCTTCGGCCCAAGAGAGTGAAAGGAGTTATCATGGCGATCAAAACCTATGGCCTTATGGGAGTGGATTGGGAAGAACGAACCAACTTTGAACGTCTTCGCACTGAGCGTTTGGACCGCATCAAGCGCTTGCTCAAAGAATCAAGTATGGGTGCGTTGCTGTGCTTCGATATGAATAATATCCGCTATATCACTGCAACTCATATTGGAACGTGGGCAATGGACAAGCTCACGCGCTTTAGCCTGCTAGCACAGGATGCCGAGCCGATTCTATGGGACTTTGGTTCGGCTGCCCGCCATCATCAAATCTATTGTCCCTGGCTGGGTGAGCGTTCCCGCGCTGGCATTTCTACACAACGCGGAGCGATGGCACCTGAGTCAGGACGAGCCGAAGATGTAGCACGGAAGATTCGTATTGAACTGGAAGAGCGTGGCCTGCTCAATGAGCCGGTGGGCGTAGACGTTATTGAGCTTCCCGTCCTTTTTGCATTACAGGCTGAAGGTATCAAGGTAGTAGATGGTCAGCAGTTGATGCAGCTGGCTCGCTTGATTAAGACTCAAGATGAGATAACCTTGCTTAACACAGCTTGTATGATGGTGGACGCGGCTTACGACGAACTATATCGAGCCATGAAGCCCGGCTTTCGTGAAAACGAGTGTGTTGGCCTGGTCAGCAAAGTGCTGTACGACATGGGTTCTGAGCAGGTGGAAGGTGTTAACGCGATCTCTGGTGAGCGTTGCAGTCCTCACCCACATGTTTACACTGATCGTGCATTACGACCAGGGGACCCGGCGTACTTTGATATTTTACATAGCTATAATGGCTATCGTACCTGCTATTATCGTACCTTTGCGATTGGCAGTGCTTCACCTGCCATCGTCGAAGCATACAAGCGTTGCCGAGATATTTTAGATCGTGCCATCGCCGCGATTCGACCAGGGGTGACGACCGCCGATGTGGTCAAGTTGTGGCCGAAGGCTGAGGAGTTTGGTTTCCCGAACGAAGAGGCCGCATTTGCACTCCAATACGGACACGGTGTCGGACTCTCCATCTGGGAAAAGCCCATATTCAGCCGACTCGTCTCCCTCGATCATCCAGAGGTCGTTGAAGAAGGCATGGTCTTCGCACTTGAAACCTTCTGGCCCTCGTCCGATGGCTGGTCGGCGGCACGCATTGAAGAACAACTGGTTGTCACTAAGACTGGCTGTGAGGTAATCACGCGCTTCCCCGCTGAGAAATTGTTGATTGCAGGAGTACGCTACTACACGACGACAGGGCCATTGCCCACCATTCGTGAGTCCCAATCAAATCTCAATGCGGACCTCAACGGCAATCACGCTGAAAGTGTGGTACATGGCGCGACGGTCAACTCTTCGCTCACGCAAGCGTAAACTTTCAGGAACACATCAGACATGAGAGAACAATGTTGGCGTTGTTCTTCCATGAGAGGAGACCACGTATGGCGACAGATGTGATATTGCCTGCGCTTGGCATGGCGCAGGAAACAGGGAAAGTCGTGCAATGGCTCAAGGCCGAAGGTGAGCAGGTGACGAAGGGGCAGCCTATTGTCGAGATAGAGACCGACAAAGCGTCTGTCGAGCTTGAGGCACCTGCTGATGGCGTGCTTACTGGTTTCGCAGCAACGGCAGGTGACGACGTTCCAGTGGGGCAGGTGATTGCCACAATTCTTGCTCCACACGAAGTCGCTCAAGCAAAAGAGATGCCGTTAGCGCAACCACCAGTGGTCCCGGTACATGAAGCACAAAATGTACCTCCAACCCTGGAGAATCAGAGGACGAACATCTCTTTGATGCCCTCTAGTCGGCTCGCCTCGCGCATCGCTGACGAGCATAAGGTCGATTTGAACTTGGTCACAGCGTCAGGAAAGCGCATTCAGAAGGCGGATGTGCTGGCGTATCTACAAAACCAGCAACACACAGAACAAAGGACCTCTACGACAACTGGAACACGCGTGGTAATGGCCTCGCCGAAAGCACGTCGGTTAGCTATGGAGCAAGGAAAAGATATTGCTACGATGAAAGGAACTGGACCTGATAGTGCAGTACTCGCTGCTGATGTACTCGCTACGCTTCCTCCTGTATCTCCTCTACTATCTGTAGAGGGCGAGCCATTAGAGGTTGTTCCACCTGTAGAAAAGGTTCTCGCGGGTTCCAATGGGTCGAGTGGGTTATCTCTCAGTACGACCTGGCGTATTATGGCAGAGCGTACAACGCAAAGCTGGACAAGCGTACCCCATTTTTACCTTGTACGCGAAGTCAATGGAAGCCAGCTAATCACCTGGCGCGAAGAGGTCATGAAGCGTTCTTCCGCGAAAATAACCTATACTGACCTGCTCGTGAAAATTGTTGCGACCGCTTTACGTGCACATCCGCGTATCAATGCATCGTGGAACGACGGCAAAATAACGTTGACCCCAGAAGTTCACATGGGGCTAGCTGTGGCTGTTGAAGATGGGTTAGTTGTACCCGTTATCCATCATGCAGACGCGCTTAGTCTAGCTGAGATCGCTCGGCAACGAATGGAGTTGGTCGCGAAAGCCCAGGAGCGGAAACTCAGGCCACAAGATATAGGTGAGGGTACTTTCACGATAAGTAATCTTGGTATGTACAATGTTGATGCATTTAATGCTATTATCAACCAACCTCAGGTTGCTATTCTGGCTGTTGGTCGTATAACCGAGCGCGTCGTGCCTGTACATGGTCAACCATCAGTGCAACCTATGCTAGTTCTTACTCTTTCTTGTGATCATCGGGCTGTAGACGGCGCACGAGGAGCGCAATTTTTGGACAGCGTAGCGAACCTTGTAGAGGAGCCGCTGGGACTTTTAGCATAAATCGGGTGTAGCGAGTCAAACGGGTTACGCACATTGAAACAGAGAATAGGGGGATCGTAAAAAGTTCGTGCCTTTTCTGGCACTTCGCGAAGAATGTTGCCCAGATTGCTTTCACACCATAGACGGTATAAAGAAGTGGGAGTAACCATCCTGGTTACTTCAGTCAATGGAGTAACCACGACGTTACTTCTAAGTAAATGGAGAACAACCATGAGAGGACGACCTTCCTTATGGAAAAATCAAGCCTTAAACAGTGTAGGTGTGATGTTCGTGCTGCTTTTCATACTGAGTGCTTGCGGTGGAAGTACTACACCTACTACAAGCGGCACTGGTCAGACTAAAGCACCTATCAAGATTGGTATTTCACTTTCGCTTTCCGGTGACTTTTCTGCCGATGGCCTTGCCTTCCAGCAAGGATATAAACTGTGGGCCGCTACCGTCAATAAAAATGGTGGCGTACTTGGTCGCCAAGTCCAACTGGACATCCTCTCCGACGCCAGCAGTACGGCTCAGGTCGTCACCAACTATCAGAAACTGATAACGGTTGATCACTGTGATCTGGTATTTGGACCCTTTTCCTCCTTGCTCACGAAATCCGCATCGGTTGTCGCAAATCGCTACGGGTATGCGTTCATCGAAGGTGCTGGCGGTGGGCCTTCCGTCTTTACTCAAGGTTTACACAATCTATTCGATGTCTCTGCACCCGTCGCAAATCTCCTCGTTAGCTTTACACAGTATATTCAGTCCTTGCCAGCAGCACAACGGCCAACGACAGCTGCTTATGCTACTCAGGATGACCCATTTACCCAGCCACAAATAGATACTGCGAAAAAATACCTTGAACAGGCTGGTGTGAAAACAGTTTCTTACCAGGTGTATCCAGCAGAAACTACCGATTATACTCCAATTGCTCAAAAGATGGTCGCTTCGGGTGCTCAGGTGGTTGTAACGGGCACATTGCTGCCTGATATCGTTGCATACATCCAGGCTTTCAAGCAACAGCACTACAATCCGCAGGCCCTTATTGCCACGGCGGGACCAGACCAGGGCGTACAATTTACTAAAGCTATTGGTGGTGCTTCTAATGCTGAAGGCGTCTTTGTTCCAAATGGCGGATGGTACCCAGGTATCAAAACCTTTCAGAATGCACAGATGGTGAAGGACTACTTGGCGCAGTATGGTGGTACTGCCGATGCAATCAGTTCCGACGTAGCGGAGGCATTCTCCGTCGGGCAAGTACTGCAACAGGCCGCGACCAAAGCGAACAGCATTGATAACAAAACGTTAATTAATACGTTACACGCTGGCGACACGTATCAGACCGTTCAGGGACCTGTGAAATTCAATGATCAAGGGCAAAATATTCTTGCGACAGGGTATCTCTTCCAGTGGCAGAAAGGGTCATTGGTTTCGGTCTATCCAGCGTCGCAAGTATCGAATACTCCTGAGTATCCTAAGCCAAACTGGTCCTAGTACTGAGTTTAACGAGGCTGACACGAAGGTCAGAAGTATACTTGCTGCCAAGCAATACGGCAGCAAGTACCTCCACCATTCTATAGAGCTTATAGATAGAATGGCTTGTCTTGACCAAACTTCTCTGTCAGAAGGAAAAGAGGACGCATCATGAACCTTATTTTAGAGGCAATTGTCACCGGATTACTCACCGGAGGTGTCTATGCATTGATGGCATCCGGGCTAACACTGGTTTTCGGGGTGATGAACATTATCAATGTCGGTCAAGGAGCTTTGGTCATACTAGGTGCTTACCTGAGCTATTTCCTGCAACAAAGCTTGCATATCGATCTGTTTTTAGGCTTGTTTATCACCCTGCCAGTTATGTTTGTCCTCGGTCTGCTCATCGAGTGGTTCTTTATCCGCCCAATTAAGCGCGACCGCACCATGCTCTCCATCCTCGTAACGTATGGAATAGCACTGGTCATTGAGGGCTTACTGAACCTTGCTTTCTCTGCTAATAATGTCAAGTTGCAGGCTTGGTACATCACTGACTCGATTCAGGTTGGAGGATTCTATCTCCCCTATATCTATGTGTTTGGCTTCTTGCTAGCATTAGGCTTGCTGGGCGCGCTCTACCTGTTGCTCTACCGCACCAAGTTTGGTTACAGCGTGCGAGCTTCGATGGAGAATCGTACAGCTGCGGAACTCATTGGTATCAACGTAGAACGGGTTTCAGCGATTACGTTTGGTATTGGCATCGCTCTGGCCGCTGCTGGCGGTATGGCATTTGGTGCGACCAACGCGTTCAATGCTGGTAGCTCCTACGATCTGATCTCGCGTCTACTTGCAATCATCATCTTTGGGGGGATGGGTAGTTTATCAGGTGCTTTGATAGCTTCCCTAAGTATGTTAGTGATTGAAGATGTTACTTCGGTGCTCTGGTCGCCCGTCTGGGCGAGCACTGTCTTTTTCATCCTGCTGGTAATTATCCTGTTGATCCGACCACAGGGATTGCTTGGACAGGTAGAGGGAAGGAAGCAATGAAGACTTTCAAAACGATTGGGCTTGTACTCGTGCTTGTGCTTGCTATCATATTCCCATTGATATTCCCGAATCCAGCTGTCACTACGATAGCGGTCTTTACGCTGATCTTCGCCGCTGCCGCTACAGGTTGGAATATCTTTTCAGGTTATACAGGTTACGTCTCACTTGGTCATGCCGCCTACTTTGGTTTGGGTGGTTATGCGATGGCTATTCTGTGTCAGGATTGGAAGGTTCCTGGTGGGTATGGTCCCTTTTTACTTGTTCCCCTTGCAGGCTTAGTTGCAGCGATCTTCGCTATCCCTTTGGGCTGGATTGCCTTGCGTGTACGACGACATACCTTCGTTGTAATCACCATCGCCATGTTCTTTATCCTGCAGCTTCTGAGTTACAACCTGAGAAACATCACCAATGGTTCTACGGGCCTCGGTCTGCCTATACCGACCGATTGGAGTGGTGACTTCTTCGCCTTCCCGTTCTATTATGTGGCTCTAGCCTTGCTGATCGTCTCTGTTGCCATAGCATGGTGGGTACGAAACTCCAAATACGGCCTGGGTTTGTTGGCAATACGTGACGACGAGGATCGGGCACTGGGCCTTGGTGTGAAGACAGGGCCGTCCAAACTGGTAGCTTTTGTCATCTCCGCTTTTATCGTGGGAATGGTCGGAGCTATCTGGGCCTACTTTGTCGAGTCGATTTACCCGCCCTCTGGCTTTGACGCAACTTTTGATGTTGCGGTAGTCTTAATGGCTTATCTCGGTGGCTTGGGGACGCTTAGCGGCCCAATCCTAGGTGCCTTTATTCTGGAGCCTGCTCAACAATACTTCACCTTGCAGTATGGTGCCAACGGCTATTACCTTGTGATCTACGGGGCACTCTTCCTAATAATCATGCTGCTACTGCCACGCGGCATCGTTCCCACATTGAACGAACGGTGGGTCAAATTTCAATATGCGCGTCACAGACAAGGAGGAAATGCAACTCCTGTTGCTGCTCTTTCCACTTCAGGCATGTCTGTTGGGCCTAATGGGTCAAGCAGCCCTGGTAGTGCCGAAAGAAAGGATGGTGTCAACTTATGAGCTTGCTGGAAGCACAGGGCATTTCTAAGTCCTTTGGGGGCATTCGGGCGTTGGATACCTGTTCGGTTAGCGTGGAGCCAGGTTCTATTACTGGTCTGATTGGTCCTAATGGATCAGGGAAAACCACCATGTTTAACATCATGACTGGCTATGAACAGGTCGATAGTGGACAGGTGCGCTTTCGAGAAAAGCCGATTACCAACATCGCGCCGGACAAGGTTTTTCGTCTGGGTATTGGACGTACCTTTCAGCTCACACGCATCTTTCCACGTCTCACGGTGCTGGAAAATATGCATGTGGCGGCTCAACGCAATGACTTCAAAGGTCTGATCAGCCGTTGGAGTTCAACGCATGAGCAGAAGCGTGCAATAGAACTGCTGGACTTTGTGGGGCTGACCTCGCTTAAAGATTTGCTTGCAGGCAATCTGTCCTTTGGGCAGAAGAAGCTGTTGGAGTTTGCCTTTGTGTTGATCGCCGAGCCGCAGGTCATCTTGCTAGATGAGCCAGCAGGGGGCGTTAATCCAACTATGGTGAACTACCTGGCGGATCGCATTCGTACACTGAATCAGCGTGGTGTGACCTTTCTGGTGGTCGAGCACAATATGGAATTTGTGATGAATCTCTGTCATAAAGTGGTTGTCATGCATCGTGGAACCAGGATTGCTGAGGGGACGCCTGCGGAAGTACGTGCGAATCCCACCGTCCTCGAAGCGTATTTAGGAGATTAAACACATGCTGTTGACATTAAAAAATATCTACGCGGGCTATGATGGAAGTGATGTGCTGAAAGGCATAGACATAGAAGTGGAGCATGGGACCACGACATGCATCGTTGGTCCCAATGGGGCAGGGAAGTCCACGGTGCTACGCGTACTCAGCGGGTTGTTGAAGCCGCGACTGGGCGAGATTATTTTCGATGGTCAGTCACTACTTGGACTACCTCCGCGTCGTATACTCGCACTGGGAATAGTGCAGGTTCCACAGAGCCATAGCCTGTTTCCGAGCATGACAGTACAGCAGAACGTGCGATTGGGTGCTTTTACGTTACATGACCGATCACTTGTTGAGCACCGCTTGCGTGAAGTCGAAGATCTGTTCCCTGTGGTCAAGACACGTGCACACGACAAGGCGGGCAACTTGTCGGGGGGACAGCAACGATTGGTGGAGTTTGCACGTTGTCTGATGCTGGACCCACGTGTGATCTTACTGGATGAACCGTCGATGGGGCTGGACCCTAAGACATTCAAACAGGTGGTAGAAACCATTAAGGTAATGCAGGGAAGTGGAAGAACCATCTTGTTGGTCGAGCAAAACGCACGTACAGGACTGAGTATTGCCAATAATGGAGTTGTGTTGGAAAGTGGACAGGTGCGTCTGGTAGGAACACATACGGAGATTCTGAACAACCCTGAGATTGGTCGGCTTTACCTAGGCGGCACACTTTCTAACGCATCGTAAAGCACGGTAATGAAAGGACACGTATATGGCAAGAGATGAACAGGTACAGAGCGCAATTGACAACTGGGCACCCAGATTTGTTTCTAATGGTGTGGACACCAATGATTTTCAGCGCGTCACCAATAGCATTGAGCATTGGGATGATTGGTGCCGGAAGTGGTCCGAATGCGGTGCTATGCACGAGCAAATGGGTGAGCAGGCTGAAGCTAATGGGTATTACGAATCCGCAGGCCAACACTACTTCCAGGCAGCAATCTCGTATCACTTTGGGAAGTATCTGTTTGTGCGAAAACCGCAAGAACTGCGTATAGCACATGAACATGTTGTACGCGACTACACACGAGCATTACCCTATTTCGATTTTCCAGGTGAACGTGTAGCTATTCCCTATGAGGGCGGCGGGACCATGTATGGTGTCCTGAGAAAGCCCTGGCATACTCCCAAACCTCCAGTAGTGATTCTTGTGCCAGGACTTGACTCCGTGAAGGAAGAACTACATGTGTATGGTGAAGATTTCTTGAGGCGTGGTCTGGCGGTGCTGGCTATTGATGGTCCTGGACAAGGTGAAATGGAGTTTGAGTTTCCTCTGCGCCATGATTATGAGGTTCCTATCAAACATGCCGTCGATTACCTGGAGGGCCGATCTGATGTGGATGCAAACCGCGTCGGCATGATGGGCGTGAGTTTTGGAGGCCAGTTCGCGGTGCGTGCGACAGCATTTGAACCCCGTATCAAGGCGACAATTGAAAACTGCGGACCGTATGACCAGTCCGAGAACTTTAGCTCGCGTCCCCTGATAAGCCGCGAAACGTTGGTTCACCGACTCAAAGTCTCCAACGAGGAGGAAGCAATCAACACGTTAAAACAATTCAACTTACGGGGCGTGGCGGAGAAAGTTACATGTCCATTGCTTGTTATTCATGGTGCTAAAGATAGGCTTGTGCCACCAGCGCAGGGAGAGCGCATAGCGGCAGAAGCAGGCGCGGAGCTATGGTTTTTCGCGGACGGCAACCACGTTTGCAACAATATTCCTTATAAACATCGCCCGCAGCAAGCTGATTGGATGCGTACAAAACTACGTACCTTATAGTTGGCGTTGCATGTGAAAACAGAAGAGAGACAGAAATAGTTGAGAAAAAAGGTATCTAGGATGCCTGTAAAGTGAAAGTACGCCTGATTCATGAACACTAAGACCTTGTATCCCAGTTTTTCCGAAGCCGAATTCTCCCGTCGGTATAGGGACGTTCGAGAGGCGATGCGAGAAGCAGAAATTTCGGCACTTATTTTTTATAGTACGACAGGGTCGTATCATGAGGTGCTGTATCTCTCAAACTTCATCACGGCTAGAGAAGCATGTCTCGTTTTTCCTGCTGAGGGCGAACCAACTCTGTTGATACAGATGTTTAATCATGTCCCCAATGCATGCCAGATATCCAATGTCGTAGATGTACGGTGGGGAGGGCCGGATATTGCACTTGCTGTTGCTGAAAATCTGCAGGAGAGAAAGCTGGACAAGAGCCGTATTGGACTGGTAGGCTCTCTCTGCTTCAAGCAGTATGAGCTGATGAGGAAAATGATGCCGCAGGCGGATTTTACGGATTTTACGCCACAGATGTCGCGTCTCCGTCTCATCAAGAGCGAGGAGGAGATAGAATTCTTGCGGAAAGGAGCGGAGTTTAGTGATCTTGCTATGGAGGCACTCGAACGAGAGGCACGCCCTGGTATTACCGAACATGAACTGGCGGCTATAGTTGAAAGGGCGTATCTAGGATTAGGTGGTAAGAATCACATACACTACATGGGTACGACACCAATGAGTAACCCAAGTCTATGTGTTCCTAGTCAGTACCAGTCAAACCGCGTTATTCAGACAGGGGATGTTCTTATCACTGAGATCAGTGCTCATTATCACGGATATGCAGGGCAGATTCTTCGACCTTTTGCCATTGGTACACCTCCAACTCTTGAGTACCTGCATATGTATGATGTAGCGGTTGAGGCGTTCAACCGTATCGCAACTGTGATTCGTGCAGGTGCAACAAGCGATGAGGTACTTGATGTAAGTGATTATATCCATCAAGCGGGTTTCACTATTTGCGATGATCTTGTTCACGGTTTCGGTGGGGGATATCTGAAGCCAATTCTACGAACGCGGCAAACGAGTACTAAATTACCAGAAACGTTTGTGTTTCGTGAGGACATGGTTGTAGTGATTCAACCAAATGTGATCACGAAAGATAGACGTATGGGTATACAAGTGGGTGAGATGGTGAGGGTGAGGCCGGAGGGCGTTGAATCGCTTCACCAGTACCCGATGCGTTTTGTTCAATGCTGACATAAGTCTACAATGACGGTGCGGTATTGACGAGAAGAGGGAACTCTCGTCGTCGATTACGTACCTGATAGTCTGTAATTCTTGTGGGGCGAACTTGCCTTTTACATATATACAGAATGGAGATGATAGAGTATGCCAACCCCAGGCTTAGAAGAACGCTTTCGACGCTGGCTCAAGCTGACTGCTGAAATGCATGACAATGCCAACTTCACGGCAAATGAATCAATAGCTTGGGTCCCTATGACCAAGCCTCTTGCAGCGTGTACAATCGCTCTGATTTCCACAGCAGGCGTACACTTGAAGAGTCAACCTGCTCATAATCTCCTAGACCCACATGGGGATGCCAGTTTCCGTGAGATTCCGGCAAATACACCAGCCTCGGATCTGGCAGTAGACCACACGCACTACGATACAACTGATGCCAATGCCGACCCCAACTGTGTCTTTCCCATAGATCGGCTGCATGAATTAGTTGATATGGGTATCGTTGGGGCTATAGCACCAATGAACTTTGGCTTTATGGGCTTTATCCCCGATGGTCGTCTTCTCCGTGACACGACGGCACCCATCGTGGCAAATCAGCTACTAGCTCAAGGAACGGATGCTGTCATACTCACACCTGGCTGACCAATGTGCCATCAGTCCGTGGGACTGCTTCAAGGAGCGATTGAACGGCAAGGCATCCCCACCATTTCGGTGACGGTACGCCCAGAGATTACCGTGCACGCCAATGTCTCGCGTGCATGCTATATGCGTTTTCCAACTGGCAATCCAGTGGGAGAGCCACATAAACCAGACCAGCAACGTATGATTCTACAAGCTGTACTTGAACAACTCGTTGCCATTCAGACTCCAGGCACGATAGTTGAACTACCATTCCGCTGGCGACGCATGTAATAAAAGGAAAGGAAGGGAAGAACTTTTATGACCGAGAAGAAGGTTTATGCTATCTGTAAAGCAAAAGTCAAGGCTATTCAAGATGCATACGATGCACTGATAGATACAACAGAAGACTACAAAACTTTGCTGACAACGATGATTGCTGAATGCGATCCCAATGATGAGAACGATAAGCATTTGCTGGTGGTAGCCAATCTACAACGTAATACCGTAAATGGTCTGATTGGAACGCTCGATACGGACCTGCATGATGATCTAACGCGGCTCTCCGACCGTGTAATCCGCTTCAAGCACTGGGAGGATGGCATCTTCATTTAACACGTCCAGTTCCAATGAGAATGTATGTATTGATGAGAAGGAAAGGACAAGCACATGGCAACAGAGGAACGTGTGCAGATAGCAATCGAAAATTGGGCACCTCGCTTTGTCGCAAACGGTGTGGACCCAAACGATGTGCAGCGTCTGACAAAGCGCATTGAGCACTGGGCTGACTGGAGCCAGGAATGGTCTGCATGTGCAGCTTTGCATGAACAGATGGGCGAACAAGCTGAAGTCGCAGAACACTACCAATCGGCTGCGTACCACTACCTGCACGCCTCTATGACCTACCACTTCGGCAAATTCCTCTTCGTGCAGCATCCTGAAGAATTACGTGTGGCACACGAACATGTTGTGCGTACATATCAGAAAGGACTGCCCTATTTCGACTTCCCAGGGGAACGGGTAGCCATTCCGTATATTGAAGGACATACTATGTATGGTATCTTCAGAAAGCCATTGCATATTCCTAAACCGCCGGTCGTCATTCTTCTGCCTGGTCTTGACTCTGTAAAAGAAGAACTTCATCTGTATGGCGATGACTTTCTCAAACGAGGGATGGCGGTGCTTGCCATCGACGGTCCTGGACAGGGAGAAATGGAGTTTGACCTTCCGCTCCGCTATGACTCCGAAATTCCTATACAGCATGCTATCAACTATCTCGAACAGCGCAACGATGTGAACGCTACTCGTATAGGTATCATGGGAGTGAGTTTAGGTGGCTACTTCGCTCCACGTGCTGCCGCCTTTGAACCTCGTGTCAAAGCTGCCATCTGCATTGCAGGGGCATACAATCTCTCAGCACACTTTGACCGCTATCCCCTTCTCACACAAGAAGCTTTCATTTACCGCTTGAAAGCATCAGACGAAGCGATGGCGCGCCACAAACTAGAACAATTCAATTTGCATGGCGTGGTGCAGAGAGTAACGTGTCCACTCCTTGTCATTATGGGACGCCTCGACAGGCTCTTTCCGCCTGAAGACTCAGAGCGGATGGTAGCGGAAGCAGGTGGGGAGGCAGAGCTTTGGATGTTCGACGATGGCAATCATGTGTGCAACAACATTCCCTATAAGTATCGACCGCAACAGTCTGATTGGATGCGTGAAAAACTTGGAAGTTGACCCTCTAGCTTTATCATATAAAGCATTGTATATGTGTGTTTCGTGAAGCTACATCAACGTACAAAGGAGCGTAGTACTGTGAGCATCCAAACCATCAATCCCGCTACAGAAGAGATCGTCGAAACGTTTAAGGCGTATACCACGACTCAGGTAGATGAGGCGCTGAGTCAAGCACGTCACGCATTCGAGCAGTGGCGCGAGACCTCGTTCGATGAACGGCGTATACATTTGCGTCGGGTTGCGAGCTATCTTCGTGAGCAGAAAGCCAGATATGCACAAATCATCACGCTAGAGATGGGGAAACCTATCACTGAGGCAGAAGCCGAGATTGAGAAGTGCGCGTGGAATTGTGAGTACTATGCTGAAAATGCGGAGCGTATTCTTGCGGATGAGGCTGTTGCTACAAATGCAACTGAGAGCTATGTCTCATTTCTCCCACTTGGCGTTGTGCTTGCTGTAATGCCCTGGAACTATCCCTTCTGGCAAGTGTTTCGCTTTGCTGCGCCCGCGCTCATGGCCGGCAATACTGCCGTGCTGAAACATGCTTCCAACGTTTCGCGGGCCGCATTAGAAATTGAACGTGTCTTCCAAGAAGCGGGCTTGCCACAAGGCGTCTTTCGGACGGTCTTGGTGCCAGGGGCAGAGACGAAACATCTGATTGCTGATCCACGGATCGCTGCCATCACTCTCACGGGCAGCGATCCGGCAGGAGTTTCGGTGGCCTCAGCTAGTGGACATGCCTTGAAGAAAAATGTCCTCGAACTTGGTGGCTCGGATGCATTTATTGTGCTGGAAGATGCCGATCTCGACGCCGCTGCACAAATGGCAGTACGTGCTCGCTTTCAAAATACAGGTCAGAGTTGTATTGCTGCGAAGCGTTTCATTGTGGTTGAAACAGTGGCAGATGCTTTTGAGCAAAAGTTTGTGGCGGCAGCATCGAAGCTTCGTATCGGCGATCCCCTCAACCGAGAGACGCAGGTTGGACCAATGGCACGAAGCGACCTGCGCGAGGAACTCGATCAGCAGGTGCAAGCGTCTATCGCGATGGGCGCAAAGGTCGCACTGGGTGGCAAACGCCTCGAAGGGAAAGGCTACTTCTATGCACCCACAATCATAACACATGTCACAACTCAGATGCCCGTCTTCCGTGAGGAGACCTTTGGTCCAGTTGCCGCCATAATTCGTGCCCACGATGCTGAACACGCTGTACAACTGGCTAATGACTCACCCTTTGGGCTGAGCAGTAATGTGTGGACTGGCGATGTGGAACGTGGACGTAAGCTCGCACGCCGTATCGAGTCGGGTGGAGTCTTTATCAATGGCATGACAGCCAGCGATCCACGTCTGCCATTTGGTGGCGTCAAACGCAGTGGCTATGGAAGAGAACTGTCTTCATTTGGTATTCGCGAGTTCGTCAATGTTCAAACGGTCTGGATTGGACCGGCAGTTGCTGCTCAGGTGACAAGCGAGTAGAGATGACCGGAAGGATGTCTATCGCTCATCGATGCTCTACGTTACACCCGTAACCAGCGGTCGTACCAGCGTCTGACGCGTTGCAAGATATCCGCCTGATGTGCTCGCTCAGAGACGACATGGGGTTCGCGTGGATAGGTGACAAACACGCTCGGCACGCCTTGTCTCCTCAATGCCCGGTGGAATCCGGTCGCTTGGCTCAATGGCACGCGTGCATCCTTCTCGCCGTGGAGAATCAGCACAGGCGTCTTGACGTTCTTCACAAAGGTAATTGGGCTGCGTTCCAGGTGCCTCCGCTGCTCCTCGCCATCCCAGGGAGTACTCCCACCAAGTTCTTGCTCAAAATCTGGGAGGTCGCTGCTCATCACCATCATTCCCCAGTCGCTCACGCCCGCTCCCATAATAGCGGCCTTGAAACGCTGCGTTTGTGTGACCGCCCAGGCAGACATAAATCCTCCTTGGCTCCAGCCGCCAATACCCAGTTTCTCAGGATCGGCGATACCACGTTCAATGGCTGCGTCTACGGAGGCCATGATATCCTGGTAATCAACCTTCCCGACTCCTCCTCGCGCTACCGCTGCGAATGGCTCTCCATGCCCAGAGCCACCGCGAGGATTGGGCATCAGGACAGCGTATCCCGCCAAAGCCAACCACTGTCCCCAATCGAGAGGATGCAGATGAAGACCATACTCCCATCTCCCATAGGGTCCTCCGTGGACCAGCACGACCATGGGCAAGGGCTGTCCTTGTACCGCATCAGGTGGCCTGATCAGAAGCCCATCTAGTTCTATTCCATCGCTCGCGGTCCAGGAGAATGGCTCCTGCGTGCCAAAGAGTGTCCCTGCGAGTGCTTCCTGATGGGCTGAAACCTGCTGCATTTCAATGGGACGCGCCTGGGGTCCGGCCTTTCCTGCCCAGACGTCCAACGGTTGCTCCCCTGAACTTTGTACCACGGCGATAGTGAGCGTGTTGTCTTCTGTGTTTCTCACATCCCAGGAAGAATACCCTACCCCTTTCCCTCCGTCGGTTCCTGTGAGCAGAGGGACGATCTCACCACTCTTCGTATTTACCTGACAGAGGCGGCTCCCCAGACCTTCTGCAATCATGACAGCGATATGCTGCTCTTGCTGGAGTGGTCGCAGTCCTGCGACACAGTTGGTCTCTCCGCCGATGACGTGCTGTGGTTCTCCTCCTTGGGCTGCCACGGCGGAGACGGCTTGAGAGGACTGACTTTTTTGAGCGATTGAGGCCATGAAATAGAGTGTTTTCCCATCGTGCGACCAGAGCAATGAATCGACGGCAAGGGGCAAGCGGCACACTCTCTGCGGCTCTCCTCCTGCAATGGCGATGCGCTCAAGAACTACCTCATGGGCGAGAGCCTCCAGATCAGGTGTCTGGCGAACAACATACGCGATCTCGGTTCCCTTCGGATGCCAGGCAATGTCAGCGATGTGTCGCTCACCACTCACGAGCGTTGTCACGTCTCCGGTCGCCAGCGAGACCAGGCGGAGACGTGCATAGGGCCACTTTTCTCCATAGACCTGTGCATCATCACGGTCTTTCTCACGCTTCTCATCCTCTTCTGTTGGCTCATCGGCACTGGTGAAGGCAATCTGCCCACCTCCTGGAGACCAGGCAAAATCATTCACACCCTTCTTGCTTTTGGTCGAGGTCAGTGCCCGCGCTTCGCCGCCATCTGCTGCAATAGCATACAGTTGGGCTATTCCCCTTGTCGTGCGATCTGACAAAAACGCAATTTGTGTACTATCTGGTGACCAGCGTGGAGACCTATCTTCTGCGTCTCCCAGCGTGAATTGTCGTGCGCCTCGTGCATCCGAGGTACTGGCGATCCAGAGCGCAGTGGTGGCATGCTCTTCCTTTTTACTCTGCGACACGAGCGTATAGACGACCTGTTGTCCGTTGGGGGCAATATGTACGTCCTCGGGAACCTTCAGGTCCACAATGGTTTCGGCGGTCAACTCGGGCATAGCTCTCCCTCTCTTGCTCTCTCTGAGGAGAAAGCGTACTGGAACGATCTCTTGGTTTCGTCATGGTCCCTTGTATTCTATAACATTCCCCATGTGTATTTTGAAGGTTATTTGAACTCTTCCAGATAATCCGCTTTGTACTCAAAGAAAATGAGCTTTTTGCACAGCGGATTGAGGAATCGCGCAGCGCGTCAATGAAATGAATGTTTTCTTCACCAGGAATGCCGAAGATATACTGCACTCCTTCGTTTTTGAGGCAGGAGACGAGGAGTCTGGTCGTCGATTCGGGATGTGCTGTCATCGCTTTTCTCTCCTTCTGCTCAGACGTGAGACACTCATCACTACGCCTTCAGTAACTTCCTCAACACAGCAAGCAGAATCCCTCCTTGCTCATAGTAGGTCACATCGATCGGACTAACCAGGCGCACCATCGTTTGGAAGGAGAAGCTTGAACCATCCTCTTGCGTTACCTTCACGCTCACTTCTTGATGCGGCTTCAGCCCCTTCTCGATGCCCTCGATATCGTACACCTCGCGGCCCGTCAGCCCGAGCGACTCTCTGTTTTCGCCCGGTTTGAACTGCAACGGGAGGATTCCCATGCCGACGAGGTTGCTGCGGTGGATACGCTCGAAGCTTTCAGCGATAGCGGCACGCACACCCAGTAGCAATGGCCCCTTGGCTGCCCAGTCACGCGAACTGCCAGAGCCGTACTCTGTGCCCGCGATAATAATGAGCGGCACTCTCTCCTGCTTGTAGCGTTCGGACGCTTCATAAATCGTAGTTTGCTCCCCGTCAGGCAGGTGGACGGTGTAGTACCCTTCCTTACCCGGCGTCAGGCGATTGTGCAGGCGAATGTTCCCAAAGGTACCGCGTACCATCACCTCGTGATTGCCGCGCCGCGTCCCATATGTGTTGAAGTCGCGCTTCTCGACACATTTCTCAATCAGGTAGCGCCCCGCCGGACTGGTTGCAGAGAAATTCCCTGCTGGCGAGATGTGGTCTGTTGTGATGGAATCACCGAGCATAGCTAGCACCCGTGCCCCGCGAATGTCCTTGACAAGCTCAGCTTCAGTGAACATGCCCTGGAAGAAGGGCGGTTCTTGGATATACGTCGAGTTGGGGTCCCATGCGAAAAGCTCACCTGATGAATTAGGCAAGGAACGCCACTGTTCATCGCCCTCAAACACAGATGCATAGTTTCTAGCAAACACGTCGCGGGTGACTGCTTTCGTGACGACTTGACGCACCTCTTCCTGTGTAGGCCATACATCGTGCAGGTAGACCACCTCACCGTTGACGTCCGTCCCGATGGGATCTTTGGACAGGTCGATGTCTACAGTACCGGCGAGGGCATAGGCCACGACTAAGGGTGGAGAAGCCAGGAAACTGGCACGCACCTGGGTATGGATACGTCCTTCAAAATTACGGTTGCCGCTCAGTACAGCAGCTACAACCAGGTCGTTATTCTGCACCGCTTCGGCGACTGGGTCCGACAAAGGGCCGCTATTGCCGATACAGGTGGTGCAGCCAAAGCCAACCAGGTGGAAGCGCAAAGCCTCTAGGTAAGATAGCAACTCTGCATTGGTGAGGTAGTCTATGACAGCACGTGAACCAGGAGCCAGGCTGGTTTTGACGGTTGGTTTGACGGAGAGACCACGTTCTACAGCGTGCTTGGCCAGCAGGCCAGCCGCGATCATTACTGAGGGATTGGAGGTGTTGGTACAACTGGTGATGGCGGCGATGGCAACGGAACCATCGGTCATGTGCATCTGAGTATCGCCCATGGTGACAAGGACATCTTTACCATGACCATTATAACCATTGCTATGGCCCTGGACACTTCCTTCCGCCAATTTTTTATCCCGGTCTTCTTTCTGTGCAACCGGGTCAGGATTGGCCTGTCCACCTTCACTACCAAGACGGATGAGTGCATTCTCCGTAGTAACATTGTCCTCTTGTACGTCTTTGAAGCGGTCGGCAAATGCCTCGCGAAATACGAGGCCAAGGTCATGCATAGCCACACGATCCTGGGGACGTCGTGGCCCGGCCAAACTTGGTTCAATCGTGCCAAGATCAAGCTCAAGGAGATCATCAAACTGTGGCTCTGCTATATCATCAGTGCGGAAAAGCCCCTGGGCTTTGGTGTAGCGTTCAACTAGGTCAAGCAATTCAGGGCTACGTCCGGTCTCTCGCAGATAGTGCAGCGTCTCCGCATCGACAGGAAAGAGTGTCGCGGTCGCCCCAAATTCAGGAGACATATTCGAGATGGTGGCGCGGTCTGCCAGTGGCAGTTGACTGAGACCAGGGCCACAGAACTCAACGAATTTGGCGACGACACCGCGCTTACGCAGCATCTGTGTTACTGTGAGCACAAGGTCGGTGGCGGTCGAGCCGCCAGGAAGCGCGCCAGTGAGACGTACACCAATAACTTCAGGAGTGAGCAGGTAGAGCGGCTGTCCCAGCAACACCGCCTCAGCCTCGATACCACCAACGCCCCAGCCAAGAACACCAAGACCATTAATCATCGTGGTGTGTGAGTCGGTCCCAACGAGCGTATCGGGGAAGACAAGAATTTCACCATGCTCATTTTTGGTCATGATGACTGAGGCCAAGTATTCCAGGTTGACTTGGTGAACAATGCCCGTCCCCGGAGGAACCACGCGGAAGTTACGAAAGGCTTGCTGACCCCAGCGCAGCAGACTATAGCGTTCACTGTTGCGCTCGTATTCGCGCTCGACGTTGCGTGCAAACGCGAGGGTCGAACCAAACATATCTACCTGCACAGAGTGATCTATCACCAGATCGGCGGGAACGAGCGGATTCACCTTTTGCGGATCACCGCCCATACGAGCGACAGCGGAGCGCATGGCTGCGAGGTCCGCGACCGCCGGCACCCCTGTAAAGTCATGTAGTAGGACGCGGGCGGGCAAAAACGGGTACTCGGCATCAGACTGCGTGGCCTGACCGGGAAGCCAGCGGGCCAGCGATAGGACCTCGTCCTTATTGACAAGTTCGCTACCAGCGTGGCGTAACAGATTCTCGAGGAGAATTTTGATGGTGAATGGGAGGCGATCAAGCCCCTGCACTCCCCACTTTGCCAGGGCTTCCAACTGGTAGTAGGTGACGGTACCAGAAGCACTTTCCAGTGCTGTCCGTGCCTCGAATAGATCGTGATGGGTCGTCATGGCATTACCCTCCTGTGAACACATTCAAGGATATCTTGCGACTTGTAGCCGTGCCAGCCGGGCGTTGTCTTGTTGGAGCTTGGCCTTGGCCTTGATCAGCAAGTCGTCGATGTGCTCCTTTGACCAGATCACTACCCCATCATCATCGGCGATGACCAGGTCGCCATCCCGGATGATGGTCCCGCCAAGAGAAACGGTGCCGCCCACCATCGCAGGGCCGTTTTTGTGTGAGGCTATCGGTGTGACGCCTCGACACCACACGCTGAACTGCTGCATCTGGCGAATCTCCCTTGTATCACGCACCAGGCCATCTGTGACGAGCGCGACGATTCCAGCGTTCTGCATTTCGAGTGCCATCAACCCGCCAATGGTCGCGGTACGCGATGTACCGCCGCCTGCGACGACCAGGACCGATCCGGGCTGGGGCGAAGCGTGCATTGCTTCGCGCACCGACAGGTTGTCATCCTGGCTCATCAGAGCAACGAAGGCAGGACCGACGGCTCGTACACCTGGCTTCAGCGGACCGATCCAGGGAGGAAGGACGCCTCGCCCTGCGGTCGCATCCGATGCGAGCGTAGATGCGAGCCAATCGGGAAACTCATTCATTGTGATGTTCCTTTTAAAACGTCTTTCACATTTCAGCCAGTGTTGGCTGTGCTTACTCGCGCTGCTATAGCTCGGGAGCAGACCTTGAGGTCTGCTCCCGAGTCATCAAGGCTGACAGATTAGCTTGCCTTGTTCACAAACTCGTTGGTGAACGTCGTGCTGAGATTGATCTGACTGCCCGTCGGGATCAATTTACTCGCATTCTCAACGCTTAGCACTGACTCTGGTGCGCCAGTGGGCATGACCCCATCGGGACTGAAGATGGCCAACTGGTTTTGTAGTGCCGTCACATACAGGGCCTTGTTGCCAGCGTAGTAGTCAGGTGGCATCATGGACGCGATCTGATCCGCCGTATGCGTGTGCATCCACTTCAGCGTCTTGACGTAGGCGTTCACTACTTTCTGTACGACGTCTTTGTGGCTGTTGACGTAACTGTTGTTCATAAACAGGCTGATGAACGGGTAGGGTCCGCCAAGTGCCGCCTGCGTAGACTGTGGTGAGCGCAAGTCAACCAGAACTTTGCCGACACCGGTTGATAAGATACGTGAGATCGTCGGTTCGGTCGTCATACCAGCATCAATTTTCCCCTGTTGCAGTGCTGCGATAAAGGTATCACCGGCACCCACGGGTATGAAATGTACCTGGTCTGTCGTGACGCCGACATTGTGCAACAGCGCAGTGGTCAAGGTCTGTGTTCCTGAGCCAAGTTCAGTCACGCCCAGATTCTTGCCTTTGAGGTCTTTGACCGAGTGAATCTGGCTGGCGGCTTTGGCGGAAACGATTTCTGCTTCGCCAGGTGCGACGTTCAACAGAACCACGGCCTCCATTTGCTTGCCTTTCGGCTGTAGCTCGATGGTATGGTTGTATGAGCCCGAGCCTGCATCCACCTGACCCGCCAGCACTTCATTCTCCGACGATTGCCCCGAGGCCTCGTCGATCAGCGTCACTTCGAGTCCTTCCTGCTTAAAGTACCCGAGCTGCTGAGTAAGCTCGTTCGGCAAATAGATCTGCTTGCTGATCCCGCCGACCATGATCTTGAGGTGCGTAATTGTCGTCGTGGTACCATTCGCGGTGGTGGTGGTGGTGGTGGTACCGCTACTGCCGCACGCGCTTAGCAGCAGAACGAAGATGATGCTGACGAGAAGGCCGTACCGTCGGCCCTGTCGATTCCACGAGTTCATAGATAGTCTCCTCTTTGTTTTCGCTGGTCGCGGAAATGACCAGCGGAGATGGTGCCGCCAGGAAATTCCATTGCTCAGGCGGTTTTCTTGCTCACATGACACATTCTGTAAATGTTCTTCCCCTTTTTGCCATTTCCTCCTTCTCCTCGTATCGAGGCTCGACCCTCACGTAGCCGAGCCTTGCTATGAGATGCCAACTCGTTCTGTCCATCCCTGCCCTAAATGGTCACGTCACTGATGGTATTGGGCTTCCACCTGAGCAGACGACGTTCCAGTGCGGTGATGAGGAACTCCGACAGCAATGCCACGACTGCCAGGACCACCATTGCCGCGAAGACACCATTGGGGTTGAAGTTGGATCCCGCGTTCTGGATCAGCAGGCCGATGCCCTGGGTCGCGCCTATAAACTCACCTACCACCGCGCCAACCAGCGCAAAACTGAAGCTGGTGTGCAGGCTGGCGAAGATCCATGTCAAGGCAGAAGGAATGATCACGGCTGTGGTGACACGTCGCTGATTCGCCCCCAGAATGCGTGCGTTGGCGAGCAGGTTGCGGTCAACCTCGCGCACTCCTTGAAAAGCGTTGAAAAAGACGATGAAGAAGACCAGCACGACCGCCAGCGCCACTTTGGATTGCATCCCCAGACCAAAACCGATGGCGAAAAGAGGTGCGAGCGTGACGCGTGGGATCGAATTTGCCACCTTGACATAGGGGCCCAGCACGTCGGCGAGAAAGCGGTTGCGTCCAAGCAGGATGCCGAAGACGACTCCAAGGACTGCACCGATCACGAAGCCGAGGATGGCCTCCTCCATCGTAACGGCGATTTGCTCCCACAACGAACCCTGCGCCGTCCCCTGCG
>JAABUQ010000823.1_pt1 | contig 71676 bp, 74 predicted proteins | sample 5560001 | NCBI WGS metagenome assembly JAABUQ01 (sample SAMN10711888, study PRJNA513371) | rock metagenome | isolation source: Antarctica rocks | place: Antarctica: Victoria Land, Finger Mt nord | collected 2015-12-18 | reverse complement strand
TGAGGCGAACCTGCGGGGGAACCTCTACAAGGTCTGGAACAGGATGTCCTCGGGGAGCTACATGCCGCCGCCGGTGAGGGCGGTGCAGATACCGAAGAAGGGCAGCGGGGTTCGTGTGCTCGGCGTGTTGCCTGACCTCGAGCACCGCAGGTGCGTCCTCGACCGCTGCCCGACGAACGTCATAACGCCCAGGTGCAGCGTTTCCCCTCGGCGCAAGATCCTCGCACTCTCGGACGTGGCCGACATTGCTCATGGCCACGGTCCGGCGGCCGCTGCCTCTCATCTCGCCCATACCTCAGCCGGGCCCGAACGGGATTACCGGCCGGCGAGATGACGTGCGCCCTGTCCGCCGGGCAGCTGGCATCGGTGGTCGAGCGCGTGGAGCGGGTGGCCGAGGCCGACCGCGTGGTCGCCGGCTTCGCCTCGGCTGATCGGACAAGGTTCGCCTCGGCGTGATCGGCGCAGCTCACACCATGCTGGCGCGCGTCGCGCTCGGCGCGCTGCTCGAGACGATCGGCCGGCTGATGGCCGCGACGAGCCGGGTGGATCCCGTGCTGCGCAGTTGCATCACGCGAGACCTCGTGTTCGAAATCTCGACGGACGACGGCGTCGCGCGCCACTGGCAATTCGACGGCGCGGCGCATGAGGTGTCCTCGCACGCCGGGGGGGCGCCCGCGCCGACGAGCGCGTTGCGGTTCGCCGATGCCTCGGTGGCGCTGCGCGTGCTCGCGGGCAGCTCCGTCGCCTCCGACGCGGCCGTCGCCGCCGGACAGATGCGCATCGACGGTTCGTCCACGCAGGCACTGTGGTTCTCCGGCCTCGTCAAGCGCGTCCTCAACCTCGGTCGCTGGGGAGTTCCGCGGCAGCGCCTCCCCGGCGCGTACGTCGCGCACGACCCGCACAGCCGCGCGGCGTCCTTCATCACCGTCGAGCCGCCGCAGCACGAGCTGGACAGGCCGTGGCGGGCGGCCTGGCAGCAGCGCGGCAAGCTCGCCATGGTCCGCGTCCCCGCCGGAACGCCGGCCGAGGTAGGCTCGCGCCCGACGACTGAGGCCGCACCTTGGGGAACACAAAGTGCCGTGAGCGACCAGGCAAGCCACAACGTCCGCTACCGAGACTTCCTCCACACCGATCCGCCGGCGGGGCGACGCCCTCGAGTTTGGCCATGACTGGCGTGGCCCGGATGGGCGCTAGCAGCGCAACCGGCCCATCCGCCGATGGCGAACGACACCTGCGGCATGCAGAGTGGCCAGATGCTGCGACGCGTCATAGACACTCACCCCCACCCGCTCGGCCAGCTCGCTGACCGACAGCTCGCCATGCAGCTCGAGCACTTCGACGATCCTGATCCGCGCCGGATGGGCCAGCACACCAAGGCGCCGTCCGATCCGCTCGGCCACCGCCGAGCTAACCGGACGCGACAACGTCATGCGCACTCCGGCGGGCCCAGACCGCTGTCAAAGACCGTCACAGACTGTTGGATCGGCCACCGTCGAAGAGCGTCCGGTGCCATCAGTGCCCCCGGTACCGCGTCGCTCGATCGCGAGCCGCGGCAGGAGCGGAATTGGCTGCGGCCGTCTGGCGGCCATGTGTTTGGTGTTACCTGCCGCGCTTGCAGCGTCAAAGGGCCGCGCCTGCGCGGGTCGTCTGTGGGTCGCTCAGGCCGCGCATAAGCGCGAGGTAGCCGTCTTCGAGGCTGGGCTCGAGCTGCTGGGCATCGGGGGTGGGTTGGGTCAAGGCGACGACGCGGTAGGCGACGCGGTCTCCGAGGTGCATGGCGGAGCTGACGGAGCGTTCGTCGATGGCCCCTGCCTCCGCGTCCACTGACCACACGAGTCCGCGGGCCCCTTCGATGAGCTCGGTCGTGGTCCCCGTGTAGAGGAGGCGTCCGGCGCCCATGACCGTTAGGTTGCGGCACGCCGAGGCGACGTCTTCGACGATGTGGGTGGAGAGCAGGACGGTGCGGTCGCGGCCGAGGTTGGCCAGGAGGGTGCGGAAGCGCACGCGCTCCTCGGGATCCAGGCCAGCTGTGGGCTCATCGACGATCAGCAGGCGAGGGTCGCCAATGAGCGCTTGGGCGATGCCGACGCGGCGTTGCATCCCGCCGGACATCGCGCCGAGCTTGCGCTGGGCGACTTCCGAGAGTCCGACCAGCTCGAGCAGGCGCTCGACTTCGGGGTTGCGTTCGGTACGGCTGTCGATGCCCTTGAGGATCGCGATGTAGTCAAGAAAACCGTGGGCGCTGAGATCGGGGTAGACGCCCAGATCCTGCGGCAGGTAACCCAGCGTGCGCTGGACGGCGCTCCGTCCAGCCGCCGTCTGCACGTCGTGGTCATTGATGTGCACGGTGCCGGCGCTCGGACGCAGGATCCCGGCGAGGATGCGCATGAGCGTGGTCTTGCCCGCGCCGTTGGCGCCAAGCAGCCCGAACATCCCCGGCGGGATCTCGAGGTCGACGTCGTCGAGGGCGCGGACACCGCCACGGTAGGTCTTGGTCAGGGCGTGGATGCTGATCTGCACGGCTGGCCTTTCCGGTCACGCCGCGCGGCGGCGGCGTTCCTCGATGGTGGTGAACGCGATCAAGACGGTGGCGCCGCAGGCGAGCAGGACGGCGATGCTGGCCAGTGCAGAGGAGGCGGGCGGGTGCAGCGGCGCAAAGCGCGCGTGAAAGAGTCCACTGCCGGCGTAGCTGCCGACCGGGGTGACCACGTCTCAGCCGGGGAGGGAACCGGGCCGCCAAAGATCAGGTTGCCCCACACCCAGTAACCGACGAAAAGGACGCGGAACAACGGGGCGCCGAGCCAGACGGGCAAGGTGAGCGCGGCGGCGGCGACCACGAGCAGGCCGGGCATCATGATCGTCGCGAATGCCCCCGCGGCGAGCGGCAGCGCGACCAGATCGTGGCGGACGAGGGCGATGCGCAGCGCGTCGAGGGTCCAGCCGGCCGCGAGCGGCAGGGCCATCGCGGCGACCACGCCGAGAAACTTCCCCCACAGGCGCGCCCGCTCCGAGGAGGGCAGGCTGATCAGCAGATCCTCGGCGCGCAGCCGACGATCGCGGATGATGCGATCGGACAGCAGGAGCCCGACGACGACGAGCACGAACGCGTTGACGTACATGGCGGAGTCCCCGACAGCCTGGACGAGTGAGATCGCGTGGTCGTTGACGTCGCCGGACAGCAGGCCACCGAGAGCCAAGCCGCCGACGATCACCCATACCCAGGGCCGGCGGACCTGCATCGCGAACTCGTAGCGGGCGGCGCCCAGCAGCGTTGTCGAAGTTCTACTCACGTGCTCTGTGCTCCTCGTAGGAGGCGCTCGGGTGAGCGCAGCGCGATCCACGCCATGACGGTGAGGCCCAGCCCGGCGGCGAGCAGCAAGCCGCGGTCGTGCGCCCACACGCTCGTCAGCCGCCCATTGACGGTGTAGGGGGCGCCAGGTACCCGACCGTTGGCGAATAGGTAGAGCAACCGCCCGGCGCGGTGGGCGACAAAGACGCCCGGGTCTACGACCTGCAAGATCCACAGCGCCCCGACGGTCGCGGTACCCACGATCCCGCGCGCGGTGAGCGCCCCTGCGGCCAGCCCGAGCCCGGCCAGCAGGATCATCGGGGCAAGCCACACCAATTGCGTCTGGGCATTTATGCCCCGGCCGGGCCACCTTCCGCCGAGGACGAGCGCGACGGTCCCTAGAGCCGCCAACGCGCCAGCCCAGCCGAGTAGCAGGGCTACGCGCCTGGCGAGCGTCACGCGAAACGTCGTCGGCAAGCTGAGCTGCAACTCCAGCAGGGGATCCGAGCTCACAAGGCCAGCGACGACGATCCCCACCGCGAGCGGCAGCCCCATCTCGACGACGCCAGCTGCTAGCCGTGCCACCGGAGCACCGCTGCGCGCCGCCGTCGACAAAACCAAGGCGCCAGCGGCGAGCACGATCGCTGGCGGCGCCAGCAGTGCCGAGCGACCCAGCCGCGAAGCCTCGTGGCGCCATCTATCCCGGGCTCCGGACAGGCTCACGCCAGACGCTCCTGTCGCGAAGTCACCACGACGGCCACCGCGATGCATGCCAGCGCGACAAGCAGCGTGACCGGACCCGTCACCCACACGGCGCGCAGCGCTTGCGCCGCCTGCGCAGATAGGACATGCTCATCGAGCGCGAGCGTCCGCAATGCCCACAGCCCGAGCGCGACCGCGGCGCCGACCGCGGGGCGCACCGCCACCGCTATCAGCAGGCTCACGGCGCACAGGGCGAGCATCGGACCCAGCCACGCGCCGATCACCACCGCCAGTCCGACCGTCGGGTAGGCCGCAGCGATCACCGCCGAGGCCACCAGCGCCAGCGCGAGGTCATAGGCGACGACCAGCGTCAAGCGCACCAGGACGATCACCCGCGGTGAGGTGGGCGTTGCCAGCGCCACCTCGAGCGCCGGGTCGACCTCGGGCCCGTAGATCGCCGACACGCCCAATGCCGCCACCAGCGGCGCGGCTAGCGACAATGCCAGCGATGCGCGGCCCTGACCACTCAGGCCGACGATCAGCCCCAAGACCAACACCAGCGCCGACGCCGACCAGATCTCGCGCCGCACGACCGGAACCTGGCCGCCGAGCAACGCCCACGCCCGCCGCGCGACCCAGCCGGCGCTGCGCGGGCGATTGCGGTCGCCAAGCGAAGCGGCGTTGACGCGGTCCATGATCACGTCCAACAGCTCCCACGTGGGACGCGGCGCACTCGTGACGTAGCGTTGAGTGCCCTCATGCACGGCTCGCCACTCCGCGGCGCGCACCGCGCACTGGCCACACTCGCGCACGTGCGAGCGACTGTCCTCTAGCTCGCGTGGATCGCCGGATCCCGTCGCGAGTTCCGCGAACGCGTCGTCAGCGAGATGCTCAGCCACGATCGCCAGCCTCCCCGGCTTCCCTGAGCAGCCGTGTCAGCTCGCGGCGGGCTGCGCTCAAGCGACTCTTTACTGTCCCGACCGGCACCTCGAGGACGCGTGCGATGTCGGCCATCGCCAACTCCTCCACCAGGGCGAGCACGACGACCTCGCGCAGCAGTGGTCGCAACCTAGAGATCAACTCGGCGAGCGTCTCCTCCCCAGCACGTGCCAGGACCACCTCGTCGGGCCCGTCGCCCGGGTCTACCACCTCGATTAGTGACGAATCGTCGATCGCCAGTGGCAGCGAACGCCGACGTGCCGCATCGCGCGCCTTGCCGCGCGCGATTGCCAGCAACCACGTCCGGACACTGGCATCCCCGCGAAAACCTCCCGCCGCCCGCCACGCCGCCAGCAAGGTCTCCTGCAGCAGATCCTCGGCCAGCTCGCGATCGGTCACTAGAGCCACGAGATAGGCAAGCACCGGCGCCGCGTGGGCGTGGTACAGCGCTGCCAACGCGTCGCCGTCACCGTCTGCCATCCCCCTCACGAGCGAGACGTCCCGTGCCACGCGGACGGCAGGCACGACATCGCCTCGCGGCCGACGGCTCCAGCGCGTCAACAGCGGCTCGATCGCGATGAGCTCCACACCTCCTTAGAAGCAACCAGCTACCCAAAGGTTCGGCCTCAACACCAGCGCCGACCCGATGAACCGTTCACACGTCTAGTCAGCACCCGGGGTGGAGTCCAGCACGGCCCGCTGACCGGAGACTGGGTCAGGCGCTTGCGAAAGCCCAGCCGCTCGGCGCGATCGCCCGGCGGGAAGCGACGCCAGTCACGCAACGTCGGCCTTGGGGTCTTACTCGTGGCGGCCGCTCAGGCTTCTGAGCGATTGCGCAAGCTCGTCTTGGCTGTGGCGCAGCTTGGCGAGTTCTCGCAGCACCGTCTCCAGGAGCCTCGCCAGCTCGTGGTTGGTCGGGGCCGCCTCGGTCTTCGTTTTGGCCGTCATGTCGTCCTCCTGTCTCGAGCGCACCTCTCCGGCGGGCCTGGTGTCGTCCTCGGGCATCAGGTAGTCGGCCAGCCGCATCAGCTGCCCGTACGGCACGTCGAGGACCTCGCTGAGCCGGTGCAGCACGCGCGGCGACGGGTTCTCGACCTTGCCGGCCTCGAGCTTGTGCAGGTAGCCCTGCGAGATCTTCGCCGCGCGGCTGGCCGCCTCGAGCGACAAGCCTGTTGCGGAGCGTGCCTGGTGCATTTGGGTTCCAAGTTCTCTTCGCATCTTCACTACAGCATAGGCTATGTTCACCGGAGTGGAGGGAAGAATACGAGGCCATCTGCGATCCGCGCTGACGGTGGCCTCGTTGGCGCTGTTTCACCGACGCGCTGCTCTATGGGCTGGCCATCCCGGTGCTGCCGCTGTTGGCCAACAGCCACGGGGGCTCGACGATCAGCGTCGGGCTGCTGTTCGCCGTCTACGCCGCAGCGCTGGTCGCTTTCACGCCGCTCGCGGCCGCGCGATCAACCGTTTCGGGCCGCGCAGCACCATGCTCGTCGGGTTAGGGGCGCTGGCCGGCGGGCGAGCTGCTGCACGCCATAAGACCGGTACCCGGTGACGGGGTCAACGCGCTCGGAGGCGAGTAGCCCCAGCCGGTCGTAGTGGCGCAACATCCTCGGCGACACCTGCCCCAGCCTGGCGCACTCTCCGATGTTCAACATGACGACGGGAGTAGAACGGCCTAGCCTCACACGGTGTCAAAGTCAAGGGCTCCATCTCGACCTCGAGCGAGGCGTCCCGCCAAGTGCTGCTCTACATCGCCGACGTGCATTTCGATTGCGGCGACAGGAGACGCGCATCGCGCGAACCGGTCAGTCAGGCCACGCTCAAGGTGCTTAGGCGCGGTGGGTTTGCGCCGCGTGGGAGCGACGCTTGGGGTTAGAGCCTTGTCGTTGGCCCGGAGTTGCACCCGCTGTACTTGATCTTGCCCTTGTCGCTCATCTGACGATTCTTTCACGGCCGGCGGTATTAGCTTCGCAAGCGGGACATGATCACCGCCGCTCCCTGCAGGCATCGGCCCTGCGAGTAGCCACATTTCGCCCCGGCGACCGACCGGTGATCGACGCCGCCGATGATGGCTGTTGATCGGCCGTGACCGCCCCTCGATCGGCTCCGCCTGATCGCGGTTGCGCCGGGTGGGCCTGATTAGCGGCGATCGAGCGACGCGACTAGGCGCTTGGGGGCACGCACGCGCCAGGCCTCGGTGAGCAGTTCGGCGAGCTCGTCGCGCTCGATGACGCTCAGGCGCACGAGGACGCTGGCGTGTGGCAACGGCTCAGAGCGGCCCCGTTCGGAGCTCGCCCGGTGTCGGCACCGCGAACCGGGGCGATCCGCTCGGCCTCGGCAGCGAGCTCATCGGCTGCTGATGTCGTCAGCCTGCCGAGCGGCTCGACGGTGATGACCAGCCGCTTGCCCTTCTTGGTCGGGCGCCACAGGCCAGCGACCTCCCCGAACGCGAGCACGGTCCCGGGGCCACCCAGCGCCGTCCAGATCCGCTTACGCACCGCAGGATCGCGAACGAGCAGCTCACGGTCACGCGCGGTGTTCAGCGGATCGAGATTCGCCAGCAACCGCACACCCTGGGCCTTCGGTGCGTTGACGAGCGCCGGCTCGTCCTCGGCAAGGGCCCAGGCCCGCGTGCCGTCGAGATCAACCGCGATCAGCGGGCCGGCGCGCTCCCACAGCGCGCTCGCGTGAGATGCCGCCAGGCCAGCCCAGCCAGCCAGCAGCTTCGGCCGAGCCGGCCCGTAGGCCCGCAGGAAGCGGCGGGCCAGCTCAGCACCGGGATCCTCGAGCCTCGGCGCCATCGGCGGCAGCCCGAAGACCGCGCTGCGACCCTCACGGCCGACAACCGCCAGCACACCGCGGATCCCGGTCGCCCGCCACAGCGAAGGGTGCACGTGGTGGCTCTCACAGCCCTTACACCACCACAACAGCTCGCTCGGCAAGCGCTCGCGCAGCGCCTGGTGGAACTCGTCGCGCGGACGCGGACCCTCGCGCAAGCTCTGATAGACGGCCTCGCTGACGCGGTCCAGCGCCTCCAACGCCGGAATCCCATCCAGCGACTTCCAGGCGTTGCCGACCAGCGCCCTGGCCGCCTCCTCATCCGGAGGCTCAAGCCCGGCGGTAAAGACCGCGAGATCCTCCTCGGCGACAGCCAACGGGGCACCACGGACACTGGGAAGCAGCACCAACCCATCCAGACCCCCCGGAGCGACGTTCGCCCGCGCGACGAGCGCGAGCGCGGCAGTACCCGGCGGCGTGTCCTGCAGCCCCACCACCGCAGCGGACCGCGCCCCACCCGCACCCAAGCGCTCGCTCAGGTGATGACGCGCCACACGAAACGCAAGCGCCTGCCGGCGCCGAAGGTGCACCGCCGAACCGCTCATCCAAACAGCATAAGCGCGGCCACCGGGACGCACTTACGGAACACGGTGAACGCCTCATCCCACAAACCGATCCCGTCACCAAAACGGACGCAGCGGCGTTCCGGGCGCTGAGATGTTCCCCTCGCCTAACCGAGGGGCACCCGCGCCACTCAACAGCACCGCAGCGGACGAACACCCGAGACCGCCCGGCGTCCGGTACACGTCCTGCTTGGTGCCGGCAGTGCGGCGCCTATCCCGCCCCCCACGTCGGCGAGAACCCGGCAGCGGCGATGGCGCTGGGACCTGCTCTTGCGCCGCGAGGGGCAACTCAGCACCAACGGCGACCGCCCCCGTATGCGCGGATACGAGGACGATCGCGAACCCAGCGGCGGCGCGAGATTGGCGACGAGCAGGGCCGATGCGTGGAGAGGCCGTAGCCTCGCTTTGCCGCCATCGCGTGACTCTTCCCGGGAGGGCCTCGTCGGCGACCTGTGCCGCAACGGAAATCGCTCTGCGTGCCATTGACCGATGAGTTCGGCGCGGCGGTCCGGTCTAACCGGACAATGATCAGCCCAACGAGAACGGAATCGCGACCATGAAGCTGACGACCATGACTCAGGTCACCGTCGATGGAGTGATGCAGGGAAACGGCGGCTCGTCGGATGAGGACCGCAGGAGCGGATTCGAGCGTGGCGGATGGGCCCGGGGTAAGGGCGACAACGAGACCAGGACGTTCATCAACCAGACCTACGAGCGCGCCGACGCGTTCTTGTTCGGCCGGCGGACCTACGAGATCTTCGCCCGCGGCTGGGGCGTGATGGATCGGGGCAGCCATCCGATCGCAGACGCCTTGAACACGAAGCCCAAGTACCTGGCATCGACCACGATCGCCGACCCGCAATGGGCGAACACGACCGTCCTCTCCGGTGACCTCGCGGCGGCCATCGGCGAGATGAAAGCTGAGCCGGCGGGTGAGCTGCAGGTGCACGGCAGCGGTGCCCTGATCCGGTGGCTGCTCGCGAACGACCTCGTGGACGAGATGACCCTGGTCATCGTTCCCGTAGTCGTCGGCCAGGGCATGCGGCTATTCCCCGACACCGGCCCGGACATTGCGCTTGACCTGGTCAACTCGCGAGCCGACTCGAAGGGCGTAACGATCCAGGTCCACCGGCCCGTCGGGCGCCCGCAGTATGCGAGCTGAAGCGCGTGACATCGGCTGTCGCAGTCAGTGAGAGTCGATCTCGTGAGACGACAGCGTTCGTGACCCTCGGGAGCGCATCGATGAAAGGCGAGGCGCTCTGGGCGCGGCCTTGCATCCGCGGTCGCACGGGCATCTGGAGCTGGAGCCGAAAGTCTCCGAATGCGCGGCGAGGAGGGCGGGCGCCGCCCGGTCGGCCGCGGAGCCGCCACGCGGCCTGACCCGGCCGGGGTCAGGGCACGCGAAAGCTCGCGTCGAGAGACCGATTCTTGGGTCAACTCGGTGACGCCTGCCGCCGTTCTCGGAGCTCGCTGCTTGCTCCAGATCTTGGGGCAGAACGTGGCCCCGGCTTGAGCACCACCGGTAACCGGCTGCCCCGTGATGGCCTCAGTCGTGGTGGCGCACGATGTTGATCACATTCCCGTCCGGCGCCCGCACGAAGAACCGCCGCACACCCCATGGCTCCGTGGTGAGTGGATGCAGGATCTCGTAGCCGAGTTCCTGCACTTCTGCGTAGGCACCGTCCACGTCGTCCGTGAGCACCGAGATGACGGGGTCCTCGGGTGCTGTGATGTCGCGCGTCACGAGCTGGACGTTCGCACCGGTCTCCGGGGAGGTATAGCGAGCCACCCAACCCATGTTGAACTCCTCAGTGCTCAGACCGAGGTAGTCGGTGTAGAAGCCCGTCGCTGCCTCGAGGTCCGACACTCGAAGGTCAGCGATGATGCGTGTAACGCGCATGCGATCTCCTATCTGAAGCGTCCGTGCGTGTGTTGATCGCCTGACAGGCTACGTCTTGTTCATGCGCCGGGTCTTACGTACGATCGGCTCCTGGGGCACCCGCTTCGCTGTCAAGGGGCCCGTCGTCGAAGCATCAACGGCTTCCTCGCAATGCTCGGAGCCCAGCGGCTCACGCCAGGAAGGTTGGCACTCCGCCCCTATCGAATCCTTGGGTTCGATACCGGTCCGGGGCCCGGCGGTTCTTGACACCACTACCAAGGCCCTACGTCTTGGCGAGTCTCGCCGCCGGCGAACGCTCGGAGCACTATGTCCCGGACCTCAGCTTGGCCCTTACGATCGAGGGCGCGATGACCGAAAACCACCTGTCGCAGCTCGCCGGGACGGCGCACGCCGCGGCGACCATGGGCGAGGCGGAGGTTGTCGAAGACGAGGAGCTCGCCGGGCTGCAACGCAATCTCGATCTGCGCCTGCGCCAAGTCGAGGCCGCGACCCGCGAAGAAGACCGATTCGGCGTCGAGCTCGGCGAACTCGTGGCCGCAGAGGAAGTCGGGGTTGGCGCTTACGCTCGGCAGTATCGGCGCCTCGCCGGTGGCAGCTTCGACCAGGCGCGCGAGGCTCCCCTCGACGTAGCCGACGGTGTGATCCCAGGCGCCGTGACTCGCACCGTAGGCAACGAACCGCGCGAGCAAGATGTCCCGCGGCGCCCACCTTCGTTGATCGAGGAGCGCGTCAAGCGCGACGAATCGCGTCAGCGCTGCGGTTGGGTCCAGCTCGACCGGCATGTACAGCGCGGTGCAGCGTGCGATGTCCACAGGACGCCCTGGGTCCAGCGGCAGGCCAAAATCGAAATGCATGGTCTGGAAGTCGCGACGCTGCGGGACGTCCAGTGGTGGCACGACGAACTGCCCGATGATCTCCAGCGCCGAACACGGCGCCTCGAGCGTCATGTCCTTCATGGTGCGGCGAGCAGCCGCTGAGGCCTCCTCAAGACTCGAGAACGGCCCACGATGGTGAACCAGGTCCAGTGTTTGCGCGGCGGCGCTGCTCTCTGGCATGACGAACGATCGTATGCGCCGCTAGGAGGGTCAAGGCGGCCTGACGAGCCGGCGGCCTAGGAGCCGACCTGCGTCGCACCAGCGTCCCGAAGGCCGAGCGACGCGGCACGTTGGGGGATCCTTCTGTGAAACGCTGCCGGGGGATCCGATGGAGCAGCGTGCGACCTACTCAGGGCATCGAGATCGCCGGCTCGTGACCTTTCGGCGCGGCGGCACGCTCGACGATGGCGACCACCGCCTTCTCGTCGGGTGGGCGGCTGACTGTGCCGAGCACGTTCTCCACCTGTTCATCGAGCGCCACCCGGATGACGACCGGTTACGGCGGGCAATCGATCAGGCACGCGGTTGGTCTCGGCGGGAGACAGCGGTGACCCGTGCTCGCGAGGCCGCCTACGCTGCGCATCGAGCGGCTAGGGAGACCTCCGGCGCGGCCCGGGAAGCCGCGCGCGCCGCGGGGCACGCGGTGGCCACCGCGCATATGGCCGACCACGAGCTCGGTGCGGCGGCCTATGCGATCAGAGCGGTGCGATGCGGGCTATCCGGCGATGCGCGAGAGGCGGCGGGTCGCCGGGAATGCCGCTGGCAACTGGACCAGCTCCCCGACGCTGTCCGCAACCTTGTGCTCTCCGATCAAGAGGCGCGCAACCATAAGTTCTGGTCGCTCTTTGGCTGCTGACCGCACGTCGAGCGAGCAGTCCGCGGCCCAGGCCGCCCGTCCCCGTACCCGCCCTCCGCGAGCGCTTGTGGCGCCCCGTCGAAGATCCTCCGATTGGGGATCTTTGGGTTCTCGCGGTGATCAGATAGCGAGAACCCAAGGATCGGCTTACGGGGCACGTCGTGGTGGGATACTCGGCCGATGCCGAGCCTTGTGCACGGGAGCAACTGCTACCTCAGGCTGCTGGCCAGCGACGGGCTCGCGCTGCCCAAGGGGGCTGCGTGACGAGCTTTCAGCCCGAGCTCTGGGTGGACGGTGCCGCAGCCGCCGTGGCGTTCTACGAGGCGGCGTTCGGAGCGACGGTCGTGCACCGGGTAGGCGAGGGCGACGACATCGTGGCGCAGCTGACGGTCGGCGATGCCGCGTTCTGGGTGGGGGCGGCCAGCCCGGCCATGAAGCGGCTGAGCCCGCAAGCGATCGACGGCGCGACAAGCCGGACCCTGCTCCTCGTCGACGAGCCCGAAGCCGTGCTCGAGCGAGCAGTACACGCCGGGGCGACGGAGACATCCCCGATCGTCGACGAGCACGGCTGGCGTCTGGGTCGCATCGTTGACCCGTTCGGCCACGAATGGGAGATCGGCAAGCCCGCAGGCGCCTGGCCACCGCGCTGAATCCGACGCTCGGCGTCGTCTCGCAAGCCGATCGGTGGATTCTGACGGTCATCGCAACAGGAGTGGTCCGGCGCGCACGCACGGCGTCAGGTCCGGGCGCACCGCACCGCGCCACCGCCCATGCAGCTACTGATAGATGGTCTCGGTCCACACCCTCCTGGAACCCCTCCAGCTCAAGCTGAATGAGAGGGTGTTGCGATCACCGCGAGAACCCAGCGATGGCTCACCGAACACGGCTGCGACGGGATTGGGCGGCTGGAGATAGGCCACGACCGACCCTCGTCTTTGCGTTGGACGAGCGCGGTTCAGCTGGCCGGCGAGCACGCGTCGGGCTGTAGCAGCAGGCAGTCGTCCAGGGTGAGACATTCGCAGGTGGTGGCCGCTTGGAGCCAGCGCTTGATCGCGTGGGAGTGCTCGATCAGCGCGTCTACCTCAGGTAGCTTGCGAATCGCCAATGCACGGAGGTGCTCGCTGATCGGCGTGCTGGTGCGGCTGGCGTTGAGCAGCTCGCGGATCTCGGTGAGCGAGAGCCCCGCCCGTTGGGCGGCCCCCACCGTAGCCAGCAGCCGTAGGGCTTCGGGGCCGTAGCGGCGTTGACCGGCGACGCGTTCGGGCTCGGGCAGCACGCTGATGGACTCGTAGTACCGGATCGAGGACGTGCGCAGCTCGGCGCGCTGGGCGACCTCGCCGATGCTCATGGTTAGACGGTCTGGGGCTGAGATGTCGATGGCGATGCCCTTGACTTCAAGTCAGCTTGAAGGTGAACACTAGCGGTTATCCATGTTCCCTGTCCCGGAGATGCCATGACAGTCAACCCATCCCAAGCGCCGATCGCCTGCTCTTTGAACGCGGTTGGGCAGACTTCCCGCCGCGCGGTGTGGGAGAGGCTGGGCGAGCGCTCGCTGCGCGAGCGTCAAATGACCGAGCGCGGCGTGCGGCTCGTGTTTGCCCGTGAACCGGACGTTGAGGACGAGCTTCGCGAGCTGGCGCGTCTTGAGGGGCTGTGCTGCGCCTTTGCCGAATGGCGGGTCGAGGACCACGGCGATCGGCTCGTCCTGGACGTGAGCGCAGAGACCGCGGGCGTGAGGGCCCTCCAGGCGATGTTCGACGACTGCTCACCTAGCGCTGCGCCGACATCAGGGTGGTAGTCCTGCTCGCCGCCATGATCTCCTGGCCGCGACTTCGCACCCCTACGGCGCAGCCATCGACGGTCGCCGTCAGTCTGCGCTCAGCTGAGCGATCGGCTGAGGAGCTGCAACGCAGGTGCTGACCGCTTTCGGTGCATTCGCCGTGACTTTCATGATGCTGATGTACGCGCTGGAGCATCGACACAAATCGTTCGTTCTCGCGTTCGCTTGCGGGTGCGCGCTGGCAAGCACTTACGGGTTCCTGGCTGGAACCTGGCCGTTCGGGGTCGTAGAATCGGTATGGGCGCTCATCGCCTTGCAGCGCTACCAAACCGCACGGCCGACGCGCGGCCCCTCGTAGGCTGTGGGCTGTGCGCTCGCTGCGCTCCTCTAGCGCGCCGCGGGTCGGTCCCAGTAGGGATCGCCTACCGCTGACGGAAGATCCCTCACGATCGCGGCAGTTTGATTCTCGGTCACGGACTTGCATCGGTTGCCTCACCGCGTGTTGACTGGCCGTCCACGGTGACTAGCCCCCCGGTCGCATCTGCATGGCGGCCTCCTAATCGGAGGGTGAGAGTAGTGCTTTGGGTGGCGCGGTGCGATCTTCGATGGCTCGATGTACGCTGGCCGCGTTCTCGAGCGGCTCGATCGCCGGCGCCGGTTCTTGGAGGGAGCCGCGGGCGACGAGCGCGACTACGGCCGCGAGGGCGTCGCGTACGAGGACGGGCCGCAGGTGAGCGGTGCCACCGACGTTCAGGCCGGACAGGATCCGGGTTTCGAGCCACGCCGCGTCGCCTGAGAAGTGCGGGTCCTCGCCGCTGGCGTTGCCCACGACGATGTGACGGCCGAAGGGTGCGAGGCGCGCAAAGGCGTCCTGGCGTAGCTGTCCGCCGACGGGGTCGATCACGACATCGACGTTCCCGTCGGCGGTGAGGTCGCCCAAGCGGTCGCCGAGTTCATCGGCGATCACGACGTCGGTGCATTGCGCCGGCGCGCGATCCGGATCATGGCTGACCACGCCGATGACCTGGGCGGCAGGGTGCAGCGCGGCGATCCGGCTGGTGGTCGCACCGATGCCCCGGCTGGCGCCGAGCACCAGGACACGATCGCGGGTCTTTAGGCGCGCGAGCTTGTGCAGCGCCAGCCAGGCGGCCACCCCGTTGGAGATCACCGCCGTCACCGCCGCCAGATCGGCCTGCTCGGGCACGAGAGCCGTCATCGCGTGGTGCGCGATCGCCACCTGCGCATAGCCGCCGGCCCGCTCGGTGCGACCGAAGTCGTTGAGCAGCGCGGCCACCAGCTGCCCCTCCTGAAAGCCGTCGACGCCGGGGCCGACCGCACGGATGCGGCCGGTGACCTCGATACCGGGCACGAACGGCCTCGACAACGGAAAGGCGCCCGAGCGCAGCAGCGTGTCAACGAACCCGACCCCCGCGTAGGCGACCTCGACGCTGACCTCGCCCGTCCCAGGCTCGGGAACCGGCCGTTCGCTGACGTGTAGGTGATCCGCCGGTCCGAACTCATCCACCACAACCGCGCGCATCATCCCGGCGCTCATGAGCTCGCCTCCACCGTCACGTCCTGCTGCTCGAACGTTTCCTGGGCGATGCGAAAGCCGTTGACCGCGCGCGGATGCCCGGCGTACAGCGCGACGTGGAAGATCGCCTCGACGATCTCGCGCGGCGACACGCCGATGTTCAGCGCGCCGCGGATGTGGATGGCGAGCTGGCGCTCGGCACCCCCGATCGCGGTCAGGACCGCGACGTTGAGCAGCTGCCGCTGCGCAAGCGTCAATCCTTCGCGTCCGTAGACGTCGCCAAAGCCCGCCTCGACGATGTAGTCGGCAAAGTCCGGGCACACGTCGGCGAAGGACTCCCGGATGCGCTGCGCCGCTTCGCCTCCCTGCACGGCTTCCATCAGCTTCAGCCCTCGTGCGTGGCGATCGGAGTCATTCGTCATGGATACTCCCTCTCTTTCGACACAACAAAACGATGCGTTTCGTTTCGTGCAAGGTACCATGGGTTGCGTGATCGCCAAATCCGTCGAACAATCCGCGCCCCCCGGCCCAGGGCGCCGCCGAAGTGACCGCGCTCATCGAGCGGTTCTCGCCGCCGCGGCGCAGCTGCTCGAGCGTGACGGCTGGCACTCGCTGACCATCGAGGCGATCGCCGAGCAAGCGAAGGTGAGCAAGGCGACGATCTACCGCTGGTGGCCCAGCAAGGCGGCCGTGCTGATGGACGCGCTGCTAACCGCCACCGACGAGCTCGCCGACTTCCCCGACACCGGCGACGCGATCGAGGACATCAGGCTGCAGCTACGGTCGATCATCCATCTCTTCACCCACACCCCCACCGGCCGCGGCCTGCTCACGCTGATCGCCGAAAGCCACCATGACCCCAAACTCGCCGCCGCCCTCAGGGACCGCCTGATCGCCAGCCGACGCTCCGTCGCCACCGCAATCATCCAGCGCGGCCAACGCCGGAACAACCTCCGCCCAGACCTCGACCCCGCCATCGCCATCGACGCGATCTACGGCGCCGTGTACTACCGCCTGCTCGTAAGCCACGAGCCCACCACCCCAGACTACGCCGACGCACTGCTCACCCAACTCGAGCCGGCGCTGCGACGATGGCGTCGCGTCACAGACAACCCAACCGCGTTTGGAGCCCCCGGCCCGTAGGCGGAACCCCTTGCGGGCGTCTCGCCTGCTCCGCGACGGGTTTCGCCAGCCGCCGACTTCGAGGTGTCCCGTAAGACCCGCCCGATGACACGCCCGGTGAGGGGGCCCTATACGGACGCAGATCCTCGGGCGCCTTGGTGGGCCGGTCGCGCCCAGCGAGCGACCGCGAACCCTCAACCAGCCTCAGGTTTTGGACTCGTTTAGGACTCGAAGGTCGCGAGCTGGCGCACAAGCGCTATCCAAGGCACCGAGTCAGAAGCGAGAGAACCTAGCGATATGCAGGGGCTTCAGATGATGGCGAGACCGGGACTCGAACCCGGGACACCACGATTTTCAGTCGTGTGCTCTACCAACTGAGCTATCTCGCCGAGCCCGCGATGGTACCTGGCGCGACGAGGCGCCGGACTCGCCGCCGGGGCGGGTCAGGCGTGATCCCAAGCCAGCAGGTAGGGCAGCGGATCAACGGGATGCGAGCCGGCCACGTGCCAGCCGCCCACCCACATCTCCATGTGCAGGTGTGGGGTGGTGGCGTCTCCGGTGTGGCCGACCTGGCAGACCAACCCGCCGGCGGGCAGCGACGCCCCGTCGGTGACGACCAGCGATCCCGGCCGGCAGTGTGCGAAGAAATACGTGTGGCCGTCGACGGCCTGCTCGACGAGGTAGTAGCCCGCGCCGCCGGCCTGGTAGGAGACGCTGCTCACCGTGCCCGCGTAGGGCGCCACGATGGGCGTGCCCTCGGCCGCCATCACGTCCTGGCCCTGGTGGGTATGGCCGGTGCGGGGAGCGCCGAAGCGGGCATCGGGGCCGCCGAAGGTGTGCGCGCCTCGCACCGGGAATACGCCGCCGCCACCGGGGGAGGGCGCCGGCGCCGCGGGCGCGGGGAGCGGCTTGGGCGCCGCCGCCACCGGGCGCAACACGGTCAGAGTGGCGCGGCCGGACGTGTGCGCCCGGCGCAACAGGCTCACGTGGCGCGCGTCGTAGGCGTGCAGTGCCACCAGGTAGGTGCCCGCCCCCAGCGCGGCATGACGCGGCCAGTGCACGCCCGCCTCCCGTCCGGTGGGCACGTTGCCCAGGTCGGTGCGCAGCGCGGTGTGATGGGTGCGCAGGGAGATGAACACGACCCGGGCGCGCACCGATGAGGTTCCGGGCTCGTCGATGCGCAGCCGGACGCGGGGCATGAATCCCGCAGTCGAGCTCGCGGGGACGGCGAATACGCGGGCGACCGGCGCGACGGGCGACCGGCGCGCGGGCGCAGGGCGCACCGCGGTGGGCTTGACGACGGGCGCCGGGGGAGTGCTCACGGCGGCCGCGGAGTCGGGCGCCGGGACCCCGCCGGTCACGTCGGCTGCTGCGCGCGGGGCCACCCCTAACGCGGTCAGCGTCAGCAGGAGTGCCACCAAAGTTGATCGCCGCACCACATGACCGTCGGCACGCCGGCACCGCGATCGGACCCGGGGGTGTGGCTATTGCGCAGCTTCCAGTGCGAAAGGCTGCAGCCAAACGTCCCGCCCCGCGTGGTCATGTGGAGGGCCTGGCCACTCGGGCCGTGCGACGGCCCCTTCGCTCTAAGCCGATCGGTGCTCGTGTGCGCGCCGGGCGGCGTCAGCCTCGCGGCGTGCCTCCAGCGCAGCGTCGTGCGCGGCCTGGGCCTTGCGCTCGGAGTCCTGCGCCTTGCCGCCCGCCTCCTCTGCGCGGCGCCGGGCTTCCTTGGCGTCGTCGGCGTGGCGGTGCGCGTCCTGCTCCAGCTCGTCGGCTCGCTTCGCCGCCTGCTCCACGCGCGCCCGGCGCTCAGCCACCAGGCTGGCACTCTCCAGTTCGACGTCCTGGCTGAGCTCGACGCCGAACAGCGCTGCGGCACTGCGCGCGGCCTCGCTCTGGAGAATGCCGTCGGACTCCACCACCTCCGCTCGCTGGATCTTGTCCGGGGCGAAGGCGACCCGCACGTAATCGCGTCCAACCGACGCGCCGGCGAGCGGAACGAGGTTGGATCTGCGACCCAGAAGTCCACTTTTCACCGACAGGAAGCGTGCGTCCCCGCTCGAGGCGTCGTAGTAGACCTCGTCGAGCTTGCCGAGCTTCTCGCCGTCGGGATCAAAGACGTCCTGGCCTCGCCACTCCTCGATGCGTTCGACGTCGAGCACAGGCGATGGTTACCCGCAGGCGCGGTCGGCCAGACCCCGTCCGCTCATCGGTACGTCAGCTAGCCGCTGTAGTGCTCGTTGCCGTCGTCGTCTTCCACGGTGACGGTGCCGTGCGCGTCGGCCAGCTTGACCGACATCGTGCTGCCGTCCTCAAAGTCGATGTCGAGCTCGGCCCCGCGCTGGCGCGCGGAATCGACCTCCTTGCCCTTGATGACGTTGGTGAGCTCCTGATTGGTGGACACGGTTCCCTTTCGTTAGATCGCTTGACGGCCACACGAATTCCCGCAGGACGGCCGTTCTAAGCACTTGGAGCGTCGCGAGGGGCGGGTGTCGTGTCCACGCGCATGGCCCTGGCCAGCTCACCCCCCACCGGGTGGACGTGGTCTCCGATGCGGATGAAGAGCGGGCCCCCGAAGGGCTGGCGCTCGACCACCTCGACGCGGTGGCCTGGGGCAATGCCCTGTTCGCTGAGGTAGCGCAGCATCTGCGGATTTGAGTCCGACACGCGCACGAACACCCCCCGGGCGCCGACCTCCAGTTCCTGCAGGCTGCGCGTCGCCGGCTCCTGCAGCTCGAAGGCCGCACTGGGAATGGGGTCGCCGTGGGGATCGACGGTCGGCTGGCCGAGCTTGTCGGCTATGAGGTCGGCGAGCTCGTCTGAGAGCGCGTGCTCGAGCACCTCGGCTTCGTCGTGGACGCGATCCCACGGCAGGCCAAGGGTCTCGGCCAGAAAGAGCTCGAGCAGGCGGTGTCGTCGCACGACGCTGAGCGCGATTCGTCGTCCCTCACCGGTGAGCCGCACCCCGTGGTAGGGGGTGTAGGTGATGACCCCCTGTTCGTCGAGGCGCTTAAGCATGCCCGAGACCGACGCGGGAGTGAGATCCAGGCGCTCGGCCAGAGCGGTGGTGGAGACCGGCTCGGTGCGGCGCGACTCCAGGGCGTAGATCGCCTTGGCGTAGTCGTCCACGGTGGGTGACCGGGACGGAGCGTCCATGGCCTCATGTTGCCAGGCGCGACGCCGCGGAGCGAGCGAATGCTCGCCCGGGTCAGCCGTCAGCCTTGTCTCGCTCCGCCTTGCTCTGGCCGGGTAGGCGACTGGCCAGGCGGCTCATCGGTCCCACGGCTCCGCGCAGGTCCTCCACGCTGCCCGCCAGCCCATCCATCGCGGTCAACATGCGCTCCAGGGTGGTGCTCAAATTGGCTATGCGCGCATCCAGGCTGGCCATGGTCTGGGGCAGCGCGGCGAGCTGTCGCTGGACCTCGCCCAGCGCCGGCATCGCCCCCTCGATGGTCTCCATCCTCCCCTCCATGGGCTCCAGCACGGCCGTCGTCTTGGCCACGCGCTCCATGTCCTTGCGCAGCGCAGGCAGCGCGGCGGTATCGGAGGCAACCCGCTCGAGTACGGCCGTCATGTCGCGCAGCGTGGCCGTATGGGCCTCCATGGCCTCGGTGTGGTCGGCGATCCTCTGCAGCGTCTGCAGCGCGCCCGCCGCGCCGCCCGGGAGCAACAGCGCCTGCTTCATCAGGCCGCCGACGTCCACGTCAGCGAAGCGGGGGCAACCCGAACGCGGCGCGGAACTCGTCCGTGTCGTGCAGGTGAGGAAACGCCTCGGCGGGGGCCTTCACGCCGAGCATCGCAGCCAGGGGCTCCCAGCCGTCGCCGATGTTCCACACGGTCAGGCGATCTGCGGGCACGGTCGCCCTGATCGTTTCGATGCGCCGCTCGTACATCTCGCGCGCCCACTCGCGGTCGGTGAAGCGTCCCTGAAAGTCACCCTCCCAGATCAGCTTTCCGATCACCTCGCGCAGCGCCGGCGGGGGGGCCGGGCGGGACGCGTCGGGCTTCAGGTCGCCACTCTCGCCGGCCTCCCAGATCGCCCGGATCGTATTGGTTGCGCTCTCATAGAAGCCGTCGAAGTCGCGTACGTTGAGCAGCACGGGCGCGTCGGGAAAGGCTTCAATCAGCTCCCGCCACCGCGAGCACGCAGGCCAGTCGACCGTGGCCTCCCACCCGGCGAACACCTCGTGCCAGTCGACCTGCTCGCCGCGTGCCACCCTGATCCAGTGGGCGAGGTCGCGCTGCGCGTTCTCACCGGTGATCAGCTCGATCATGTGAAAGCACGGTCCGGCGCCGAGCTGTTCTAGCGCCGCCTTCAGCGACATGGTCGCGGTCCGTCCGAATCCGACTCCCAGTACCTTCATGGTCAGGGCCTGAGCAGGATCTTGAAGGCGTTGTCCTCCTTCTTCTGAAAGATCTCGTAGGCGTGGGGGGCCTGGTCGAGGGGCAGGTGGTGCGTGGCGAAGCTCTCAACCCCGAGGGGATCGCCGTCGCCGCTGAGCAGGGGCATCAGATCGTCTATCCAGCGCTTGACGTTGGCCTGGCCCATGCGCACATTGATCTGCTTGTCGAACATCTGGATCAGGGGCATCGGGCTCGCCGCCCCGCCGTACACGCCCGACAGGGAGACGGTGCCGCCGCGGATGACGAGCTCGATGGCCATGTGCAGCGCACTGAGGCGATCGATTCCGGCGGTCTCGATCATCTTCCGGGCCGCCACGTCGGGCAGCAGGCCGGCCACGCGGTGGGCCATCTTCCCGATCGGCGAACCGTGCGCCTCCATCCCCACCGCGTCGATGACGCTGTCCGGTCCGCGCCCGCCGGTCAGCTCGCGAACCGCGGCGGACAGGTCGTCGTGGGCGTTGAGGTCCAGGGCCTCGATGCCGTGCGCGCGGGCGCGCTCAAGGCGCTCGGGCACGAGGTCGACGGCCAGCACCTGGCCGGCGCCGCGCTGCTGGGCGATGCGGCAGGACATCTCGCCGATGGGGCCCAGGCCCATAACGAGCACGCTGCCCCCCTCGGGGATGTCCGCGTACTCGACGGCCTGCCAGGCGGTGGGTAGCACGTCGGAGAGGTAGACGAAACGGTCGTCAGACGGGCCCTCGGGGACCTTGATGGGGCCGAACTGGGCCTGGGGCACGCGCAGGAACTCCGCCTGGCCACCGGGGATTTGCCCGTAGAGCTTGGTGTAGCCCAGGAAGGCGGCGCCCGTGCCGTACTCGTGCACCTGGGTAGTCTCACACTGAGACATCAGACCCTTGTCGCACATGAAGCAGTGCCCGCAGGAAACGTTGAAGGGGATGACCACGCGGTCACCCGCCTTGATGTGGGTCACCTGCGAGCCCACCTCCTCAACGATGCCCATCGGCTCGTGTCCGAGGATGTCGCCCTCGTCGATGTAGGGGCCGAGCACCTCGTAGAGGTGCAGGTCAGAGCCGCAGATACCGGACGACGTGACCCGGATGATCGCGTCGGTGGGCTGCTCGATCGAGGGGTCAGGGACCGTGTCGACGCGTACATCGTGGTTTCCGTGCCAGGCAACTGCCTTCATGTACGCATCTCCTGTGGTCGGCGAGAACGCTCGGCCGGGTTCGGCAAACAAGCGGTGCCCGGGTTGCTCGAGCGTGCCCCGGGTTGACTCAGGTACCCGCGCGCGCGCTGAGCAAACGACGTCGCTGCCCTCGCGGGGGAGCGCGACCATAGGACGAATGGCCAGACGCAGTGTCTGGCTATCAAGTCCGCGTGAGGTGCGGACGAGAGGGCCTTTAGAAAAGTTATTCGCGGCGTCCTGGGTGCCCAGGCGGCCTGTGGTCTGACCGCGTGTGCAGCCCTTCCCTTTCCCCTCCCCGTATCGGATCCATGACCATGACCGAAACCTCCGCTCATAGCTTCGCGTCGCGACGCACCGCCCTGCTCAGCGGATGCCTGGCCACCGTGCTCGCCGCCGGCGCGCTGCCCGGCCTGGCCGCCGCGAGCCACCACTCGCCCTCCGCCAAGGCGAGGGCCGCCCACGCGAAGGACTGCGACGCCCGCGCGCTCTCCGCCGTCCTCGGCACGGGGCCGGCCGGACACCGGACCGTCTCGTGGCGCCAGCCCCTGGCCTTCGGCGTCGTGCGCGTGACGCGTGCCCTGCACAGCCACGAGGAAAGCTCAACCCCTGTGACCTGTGGCGTCGGCGGCACGCCCGCGCCTAAGCCCACGCCCACGCCCACGCCTAAGCCCACGCCCACGCCTAAGCCCACGCCCACGCCTAAGCCCACGCCCACGCCGCCGCCCAAGCCCACGCCCACGCCTAAGCCCACGCCCACGCCGACGCCGCCCAAGCCCAACCCCTCACCGACGCCCTCACCCACGCCCACGCCCACGCCCACGCCGAGCACAGACAAGCCCAAGGGCGAGCCCAGCCCCAGCGCCAAAAGCGAGAAGCCCAAGGCCGAGCCCACGCCCACGACGGACAGTGGCTCGCAGAGCCCGCCGCCCAGCAGCAACAGCACCAGCCCCAGCGCCCCGTCCTCGGACCCGCTTCCCGCGGAGACCACCCCGACGGCTGGGCGCACGCTCACCCTGGGCCCGGCCACAGGCAGCGTGCGGGTCAAGCTCGCGGGCAGTGACACCTACGTGGCGCTCAGTCGCGCCGCCACGGTGCCCATGGGCTCCACCATCGACGCCCGGCACGGCACCGTCACCCTGACCGACGTCCGCCGGGCGGACAAGCTGCAGACGGCCACCTTCTGGGGCGGCGTCTTCTCGGTCGCTCAACACCGACATTCGCACAACCTCACCGAGGTCCGCCTGGCCGGGCGCCAGTCGTGCCGACCCGTCGCGCGGCTCAGCGCCACCATCGCCTCCCGTCGCCATCACGTTCGTCACCTCTGGGGCCACGACTCCCACGGGCGCTTCAGCACCCGCGGACGCAACGCTGTGGCGACCGTGAGCGGTACCACGTGGCTGACCCAGGACACCTGCGCGGGAACCCGCGTAAAGGTACGTCGCGGGGTCGTCGCGGTGCGCGACCTGCACCGCCACCGCACCGTGGTCGTCCATGCCGGTCACAGCTACCTCGCGCATGCACGCCACCGCGACGCCCGAGCCTGAGGGCGACATCGCGCAGGGCTCCGGCGCCCCCCGCGACTCAGCGCGGTCCAGGATGCGTCGTGTACCGGGGCTGGCCGCCGCCGCCCTGGCCCTGACCGTCGCCCTGGCGGCCCAGCTGACCGGGATGCTGACCGGCCTCGAGCAGCAGACCATGAACGCACGCTTTGCCGCGCGCGGGACACAACGCCCTAATGACGTGGTCGTCGTCGGCATCGACGACCGCACCTTCTCCGACCTGAGGCGCCAGTGGCCATTCCCGCGCAGCCTGCACGGACGCGTGGTGTCCCGCCTGCACGCCGACGGCGCCCGCCAGATCCTCTACGACGTGCAGTTCACCGAGCAGACCACTCCCGACCAGGACATGGCGCTCTACGATGCGATCGGCCGCGGCGGCGGCGCCGTACTGGCCACCACTGAGAGCGACGGCCACGGCGGCACCAACGTGCTCGGCGGTGACGCCAACCTCGCCTCCATCGGGTCCCGCGCCGCCGCGGCGAACGTGACCAACGACGCGAGCGGCATCATCACGCGCTTTCCCTACGCGGTTGCCGGACTGCGCAGCATGGCCGTGGTGGAGGCCGAGCGGACCACCGGCCGACGCCTGTCGAGGGCCCTGTTCCCATCCGGCGGAGCCCTGATCGACTACCGCGGCGGTCCCGGCACGATCCCCACGGTGTCCTTCTCCCAGGTGCTCGCCGGAAGCGTCCCGGCCTCGTTCTTCCGCGGCAAGGTGGTGATCGTCGGAGCGGTGAGGCCGGCCCTAGGCGACACCCATGCCACCCCCGTGGGCGGCAGTGCGCTGATGAGCGGACCTGAGGTCCAGGCCAATGCGGTCTGGACCGCCCTGCACGGGGTGCCCCTGCGCAGCGCGCCGGGCTGGCTGATGCTTGCCCTCGTGGGCGTCATGGGAGTGTTCGCTCCCCTGCTGCGCCGGCACGTCGGGGTGATCGCCACGGGGGCCGGCACGGCCATGCTGGGCGCCGCCTTTGCCGTCGCGGCCCAGATCGCCTTTGACGGCGGACTCGCGCTCAGCGTTGTCGCCCCGCTGCTGGCGCTGCTGGTGGGCGCGGTGACGACCATCGTGGCGAGCCACTGGGCCGAGAGCCGCGAGCGCCGGCGCGTGGCCCGCGACAACGACGTGCTCGAGGAGCGCGTACGCGCGCGCACCGCCGAGCTGCGCGAAGCCCATCTCGAGATGATTCACCGTCTGGCTCAGGCGGCGGAGTCGCGCGACGAGGACACCGGCCAGCACATCGAGCGGATCGGCGCGCTGTGCGAACGCCTGGCGCGTGCACTGGGACTGCCGCCGGAGGAGATCGAGATGCTCCGCGTGGCCAGCGCGATGCACGACGTCGGCAAGATCGGCATCCCCGACCGAGTGCTGCTCAAGCAGGGCTCGCTGGATGAATCGGAGTGGCAGATCATGAAGGGCCACGCGACCATCGGAGCCGAGATACTGGCCGGGTCGGGCGCTCCTCTGATCCGCATGGCCGAGACCGTCGCGCGCACCCACCACGAGCGCTGGGATGGCAGCGGCTACCCCCTGGGCCTGAAGGGCGAGGAGATCCCGCTCGTCGGACGCATCTGCGCCGTGTGTGACGTGTTCGACGCGCTGATGTCCGAGCGTCCGTACAAGCCGGCCTGGCAGCTTCCCAACGCCATCGCCGAGATCCGCCGCGTGAGCGGCAGCCATCTCGACGCGCACCTGGTTGACGTGTTCCTCACGCTGATCGGAGAGCTCGTCGACGGGGGCCTCACCGGCGCGTACCCCGATCAACCCATCGCCGACGAGGGCAGCGGATCCGGCGACGCAGCAGCCGGCAATCAGGAGCACCGGCCGAACGCGCCAGCCCCCGAAAGCGACGCCCCGCCTCCCGCCGAGCGCGAGCTCTCTCCCGCCTAGACGCTCCTCCTGACCGTCAGGTATCCCGCCAGCCCACCGCGCTCAGGCGGCGCTAAACGCCCGTAACGCAATCATGTGCGTCTCGCGAGCCCAGGGTCTAGAGTGCAGCAGGTGGACGACGAGGCGATCGAAGCTCTGGTCAAGCGCCTGGCCCGGCCGCATCCGTCGGGTGGCAGGGTGATAGAGCGTGCCGCGATCCTCGCCGAGGGCGCCGACTTTGACGCGGTGATGGCCTGGATCACCGCACACGCCGGGGAGCCCGAGGAGGCAAGTGTCTCCACCGCCACCCGAACCGGCCTGCACGGCGCGCGGCTGCACGACAGCGGGGGATCGCAGGCGCGCACCCCCGCGCGCTTCATCCTGCCCGTTGACGCCCTGAACTGAGAAAACGGCGCACGAAGCAGCTCGACCCGCACGTTGTGACGACGTGGTCGGTGCCGCGAGCCCGGCCCGCTAGGGCGACGGACAGGTCTGCTTCAGGCGCGCCCGGTAGACGCGCATGGCCGCACGAGCCAGGTCATTGTGAGTCTGGCCCCGCAGTCGCGCGACGTCCTCGCGGTGAAACGGGCTGCTCAGGCTCTCGTTGTGACCGATGACGTTGGCACGCTTGATGTGCAGCCGTGAGCGCAGCCAGCACGTTAGGGCGATACTGGCGCGCAGCTGGCGGCGGTCAGAGAGCACCTGCTGGTCGCTGAGGGCGACGTGCTCGATCCCGACGGCGGTCCAGTTCAGCCCGACGGTGTGGCGACACATGACGGCAGTGCTGACCAGCTGGTAGATGGTGCCGTCACGGTCGATGACAAAGTGCGCGCACGTGCCGGGCAGCTCGTGCAGCTCACTGTCGGGGCGGTCGGGAGCAAACGTGTTGTAGGCCTGTGAGAAGGTCGCGGTTTCGGTGAAGTGCTCGACGATGACCTGCGGATGGATCAGCCGGTAGGTCGGCGCCCGAAAGCTTCCGTAATGGCGGCGAGCGTAGGCGCTCATCTCCGCCTTGCGCCGCGCCCCGAAGGGGATCGGACGCACCACGATCGGCGGCCGGGGCGCCGCTGGTGTGCTTCTGATGGCGGCCGTGGCGACCCTGGGCCGCGACGAACTGGCGCTCACGCGGGGGGCGGTAGTCGCGGCCACGGGTGCGACCGTGGCCGCAGCCGGCGGGTGGGTCTCCGGCGGAGATTTTCCAGACCCGGCGCAGCCGGCCACCAGCACAGCGGTGAGGACACAGGCGCAGGCCGAGCCTCGCGTTCTCATCCCGGCTCGACAGCCCCAGCGCGGCTGATGGCGATGCCACGCCCAAGGTCCGCTTCAGAGGCCACGGGTCTAACGCTAGCGCCACGACGCCCTGCAGGGCTGCTGTTCGCGGCGGTGCTGATGGCCGCAGCCCTGATCGCGATGCCACGGTGGGCGCAGCCCGACGGCGCCACCGCCTGACCCTGTCGGCCGAGCGGCGACGCCACCGTGGTCTGCGACCTATGGGGCATCCGGAGCAAGGGAAAGAGCCCTTCGCTCGATCCGGGCCCCGGGGTGCCCTGCGGACACCAGGGGCTTGCGCTTAGCTGCGCGCCAGCTCCTGCCCCGCGGCGTTGAGCACGCCGGCGCGGTTCTTGTGAGACCGCTCATAGCTGCGCACGCTGCGGACGCGCTCCTCATCACCTTCGCTGAGCACCGAGCGGATGTCGCTGGCGTTGAGCTCGTCATAGCCGGGCCACGGCTCGTCGGTCCGCAGCGTCGTGATCTTGCTCAGCAACGTCGAGCGATTCTGGTTCTTGCGCTCGTAGGAGTCGACCTTGGCCAGATCGATCTGTGACAGCTCGGAGAGCTTGTCGGCGATCTCGGCCGCGGTCAGCTGGTCATAGCGCGTGATGGGAAGGTCGCTCTCGGAGGCAACGGCGCCCTTGATCTGACCCTCGGCCTGCGCGACACCCGGAACCTTGCGTGCCTGGCGTGCCGTGCGCTTAACCCGCGCGGTCCCCTTGCGGGCTCCACGCTGTGCCTTCTGACCGACCTCGCGCGCGGCGTCAGCGGCGCCCGTCTCGGTTACGTCATAGGACGGGTTGCCGTGCACGTCGGCGCCCACCACCGCTTCGGTGAGCTTGGGGATCTCGCGCAGGATCCGCTCGAGCATCTTCTCCTCATCGGCGCGGATGGAGGCCGCGAGCTGGGCCGTCGTGTCGTCGCCCACCGACCGCGCGAGGCGCTCGAGCGCTGTGTAGGTGGCGATCTCAAGCCCCTCCGTGGCGCACGCGTCCTTGGCGTTCTTGAGCACCTTCTCCTCGCCGCCGCTGCCGCGCACCATGTCAAAGGGCGTCTTGGCCAAGGCCAGCGTCTGTCCGATGACGCCCTCGGCGAAACCGACCGCTGTCATAAAGGGGTTTCCGCCCTGGCTCAGCTCAGCCAGGCGGCGCTCGACGCGGCGAGCGTGATCGCGTGTCTCGCGCAGATGTGTCTCAAGCGCGCTGCGGTACCCACCCTGAGGGGCCATCGCAATCTGTGACTGGAGCACACGCACCAGCCCCTGCTCGGTGCCGTGTGCCTCGTTGAGGTACTGCACAACCTTCTGCTCTGACTGACTCATCGAGTCGTCCTCCGATTCGTAGCGGTTCATTGCGGTCAAGCCAAAGGGCAGCCCGGCTCCCCGGGCTCCCGCGCAACGCATGACGCGTGCGCACCTCTCCTCGGCGACCGGAACAACGAGGCCGCCTTGCCTTACACGCTACCCCATCGCCGTGTGCGCAAAACCGGGTTCCCGTGGGTCGTACACGCGCCTGCGGCGCGAGGATGGGTACTACCGGCGGCGCGCTTCTGCGCTCAGCGCGGAGTTCGTCCAGCCCGCGTCAGTCGAATTGATCGTCGTCCCGGGCTCCACGATCTCGTCGATGCGGTCCAGGAGCGCGGTCTCCAGGTGCACGTCCGTGGCACCGAGTTGGGACTCGAGCTGCTCCATCGTCCGCGGTCCGACTATCGCCGCGGTGACGGCCGGGTGGCGAATGACGAACGCGAGCGCCAGGTGGATGAGCGAGATGCCCGACTCGTCGGCGAGCTCTGCCAGCGCGTCGGCCGCCTCGAGCTTGGCCTGATTGGCCGGGATCGAGAGGTCATAGCGCGCAGGCATCATCGCCGCGCGCCGTGAGGTCAGCTCGTCGGACCCCTTGCGCCAGCGTCCCGACAGCCAGCCGTCGGCCAGCGGGCTCCAGGCGATGGCGCCCATCCCGAAGTCCTGACAGGTCGGCAGCACGTCGGCCTCGATTCCACGAGCAAGGATCGAGTAGGGCGGCTGCTCGCACACAAAACGCTCGTGGCGGCGGTCTTTGGCGACCCACTGAGCCTTGACGATCTGCGCCGCCGGGTAGGTCGAGGAGCCGATGTAGCGCACCTTGCCCTGAGCCACCAGGTCAGACAACGCGCCGAGCGTCTCCTCGTGATCGGTCCACGGGTCCCAGCGGTGCACCTGGTACAGGTCGATCCAGTCGGTCTGCAGGCGTTTGAGCGACGCCTCGACCTCCCGCATGATCCAGCGCCGCGAATTGCCGGCCTGGTTGAGATCGTCACCCATGGTGCCGTGGAATTTCGTGGCCAGCACGACGTTCTCACGCCGCCCGCCGCTCAGCGCCTTGCCCACGATCTCCTCGGACTCCCCGCGCGAATACACGTCCGCGGTATCGATGAAGTTGATACCGGCGTCCAGGGCGCGGTGGATGATGCGGATGCCCGTCGTGGTCGGGTTCGCCCCAGGCCCCGAACATCATCGCGCCGAGGCACAGCGGGCTCACGTGAACGCCGGTGCGCCCGAGGGTTCGCTGGTCCATGGCCATCACGTTACCGCCGGGCGGCGGCCCGCCCGGCGGTCGCGCGTCGCCTAGCTGCCGTGGCAGGCCTGGTGGCCCGGCGGCGCAGGCACGTCCAGCGCCGGGTTGCGCTCGAAGAAACCCACCGGCTTGAGCATGAAGCCGATGCGCCCCACGGGCATGACCGGCCAGTCCTCGGGGCGAGGAATGTGATGGTGGCCCATCGAGTACCAGACGACCACATCGGTGTCCTCGGTCGGCCTGTCGGACTTGATCCATGCCGGCAACCCATCCCCGCCTGCGTGCTGGTTGGGGTACTCGCCCGCGGCGAAACGCTGCGAGGGTCGTACTTGGTCACCCACAGATGGCGCGTGATGAATCCCGAGCGCGCGACGACGCTTGAGCCGGGCTGCGCCATGGCCATCGAGTTGTTCCCCGGCTCGAGCTTGTAGGCCACTGGCTGGCCCAGCCGGTTGGTCACCCCGGGGTTGACGATCTTCCAGTAGCGCGCCCTGCTCTGGTCCAGGAGGCGTGCATTGCCCGCCTCGCTGCCCAGCAGCGTCTCCCGCGTGATGAACGCGTTGCCCAGCGGGTTCTCAGACCCCACGGGCACCGGCTCGGAGTCGACCTCGACGACCGAGTTGCGCGGTCCGTCGACCATCATGTCCATACGCACGTTGAAGAAGTGCTGGTGATAGGGAGCGCTGAGCCCCGGTGCGATCACGGTGGCGTGCGGGGAGCTCTCACCCACCGCCAGCGCGCCGGTGGACAGGATCCCGGTCAGCTTCACCTCGACCTCGATGGCTCCATCCTGCTGGAAGTACCAGTAGTAGCCGTACTCGTAGTTACCGACCGTGGCCACGAACGACAGCACGAGCCGGCGGCTGCGTCGCACCTCCGTTTCGTTGGTGCGCCAGTCGACGTGCTTCCACAGCAGCGAAGCGTCCTCCTCGTGCAGGCAGATCGCGTTCTTGATCGCCTGCGGATTGCCCGCCGCGTCGCAGAGCAGCGCGTCGAAGTAGGTGATCTCCCCGAGGCAGTCACACCCGAGCTCCAGCGAGTTCGCCAGTGCTCCGAGGCCGTATTCGCCGATGTCAAAGGCGTTCTTCCACGCATGGGTGGGCGACACGTCCCCGTAGGGAACCACCATCTCCGAGAACGAAGCGCGGTAGATCAGCGGCCGCAGCTCCTCCCCGTCCTGGTAGGCCACAGTGTGCAACACCAGCCCCTCACGGGCGGTGAAACCGATCCGCATCCGCCACTTCTGCCAGCGGATCTCATGGCCCTCGACGGTGAAGCTCACCCCCTCGGGTTGGGTGATCTCGATGGGTTTGACGTCCTCGCGCAGGTCGCCCATGTCGGCCTGCCTGTAGTTCCCGTCCTCCGGTGGCAGGGGCGTCACGCCGTGGTCCTCCAGGCGTATGACCTCCATCGTGTTGAGGTCGACCAGGGCAACCAGACCCTCCACCGGCCGGGCATAGCCGTTGTCACCCGGACGGGAGCGCACCCAACTCAGGGCCCGGGCCAAGCGCACGTCGCTCCCGTCGAAGCTACCCGCCGACCAGGGATCGACCATGACCAGGTCGGGGTCGGTGATGCCCCTCTTGGCCAGGGCGGCCAGGTAGTCGGGGTCCCCCTTGAGCATCTGCTCGCACTCGACGAACTCCTCGGCCATGATCCGGGGCTGGACGCCGGGGAGATGACGGTAGGAACCCACCGACCCTTCGCCGTCGAGAACGACCACCGCTTCGTAGCAGGCGCCGTCGGCGCGGTCGAGGAGGATGACGAACGCCTCGCGGGCCAGCGGTGCCGACAGCGGCCAGTCGAGCACCGCCGCCTTGGGCGGCTCGTGGAGCTCGACGGTGGAGAACCGCACCGACTCGGCAAGCCCCTTGTCGCGCCGCAGGACGCTCGCCGCCCAGGTGATCTCCTCGGCGCTCAGCGGCTCGAGCGGGTGCACCTTCATGCCGCCCGGCGCGCCGGTCGAAACCGGCGGTGTCGCGTCCGCGGTCAGCGGCGTCGCCGCGTCTGCGGTCAACGTGTCGCCGGTGTTCACGGGCTCGGTCATGCGACCTCCTCATAAACGAAACGGCCGATGGCCTGATGGCGCACCGAATCTCTCAGGCGCCAGTAGACGCCAAGCCCGGCTCCGATCATGAAGGTGACCAGCACCGCCCAGGGAATGGCCTGAATGAACGTGGCGTGAGCGGCGCTGGAAAGTGCGCCCCGGTTGGCGATGAGCAGGTAGCAGGCGCCGAGCATCGCCGCGCCCCCGATCACCGGCGCGACCAGCGTTCTCCACCAGTGAAAGCCGTCACGGGCCGTGGTCAGGAAATAGCGGACGATCGCCGCGGAGGTAAGCGCCTGAACGAAGAGGATGCCCAGGACTCCGAGCAGCGGTACCCAGGTGCCCAGCTTCAGCAGCGCGGCGGAGTCGCTTGAGTCCGAGATGGTGAAGCCCAGCACCCAGGCCAGAACCAACGCGCTGACCAGAATTCCGGCTCGGTAGGGCGAGCCGTGTCTGGGGTGGGTCTGCGCGATGGATGCGGGCAGCACCCGTTCGCGACCCATGGCAAAGGCGTAGCGCGCCGCCGTGTTGTAGAACGCGGTAGCACAGGCGAACGAGCTCGTGACGATCAGCAGCTTGAACGGCTCGGTCAGTGCCCCACCGAAGAACCTCGAGGTCAGCGGGTAGAAGGCCGACTGGTACTTTCCGTCGAACTGGGCCTTCACCGCACCGGTGGCCCCGTTCGGGCCCCACCCGATGACAAAGGCGTAGGCGACCAAGACGTAGAGCACGCCCAGGCCGATCACCGAGATGTAGGTGGCGGGGCCCATCAGCCTCTTGGGCTCACGGGACTCCTCCGCGTAGTTCGGGGCCATCTCGAAGCCCACCCACGACCAGAACGCCCCGAACAGCGCCACACCCGCCGCCGCCGTGCCGAACACCCTGAGGGCCGAGCCGTTGTTGAAGATCTCACCCGGATTCAGGGGGGCGGCGCTCAGGCCGTGGGCGCCGCCCTGGACCAGCACCGCGACCGCGAAGACCATCAGAGCAATCACCTCGCACGTGAGAAACAACCCGAGGAGGCGAGCCGTGAACTCGATGTGCAGGAAGGTCAAAGCCGACATGATGGCCAGGGCCGCCAGCTCGATGGTCCAGGCGGGCACGTTGAGGGAGAACCAGTCGCTCAGCGTGGTGTGGGCGAAGTAGCCACACACGCCGATCACCGAAGCGGAGAACGCGACGTAGCAGAGCCAGATGAGCAGTCCGGCACCGGTCGCCGCCGTCGGCCCGAGTCCGTGGGATATGAAGCTGTAGAAACCGCCCGCCGCCGTCAAAACACGGCGACCGGCACGTTGAACAGCATGGCGGTAATCGGTGCCGCGCCGGTGACGATGAGGAACAGCACGCCGCGTAGGCCGATGGCTCCCGCGGCCAGGTCCTTGCGGACTGGGCGGCCCTCGATGTCCAGCGTGCCCAGACCGGCCTCGCGGGTGGTTGTGCTCGCCGCCATCGCTCAGGCACCCGGCGAACGGAGGTCCGGGTGCCGCAACTCGCGGGCGGCGCCACCGCTGTGTGCAACGCGAGTCCGAGGCGCGCCGACGGTGGCGAGCACCACGACCCGAGACCTGATGAACATCAACGAGCCACCGCGTGCCCACATGGCGTGTCCCTTCGTCTCGACTGAGCGCGTAGAGGAAGGATGAAACCCTCCGGGACCGCTTGACATGGACCGGAAGTCCCAAATCCTCCTCCCGCCTGCCGACTGGAGGTACAGGGCGCGGCAGCCACTGCGAGCGACGCGTGGGCTCAAGCGCGCGTCAGCGCGCACCGCGCCCTGAGGCACAGGTCGAGTTCAGGGGAGGGTGCCCGGAGGAGGGTCACCGCCCGGGCGGACGGTGGCCTCTACCGGGAATCCCTGTTCCGTGCGCGGCCAACCGACGCGCACGGCCAAACGCACCCCCGCGCCCCGTCAGGGCGCGCAGACGCAGCCAACCTGAGCGCGGTCCGGCGCTCAGTAGTAGTGGCGCCGACCGCCGATGGCGCGGCCCATGGAGCCCAGCACGAAGAAAGCCAGTCCGACCACGAGAAGAATGATCCCGATGGTCCACAGGACAGCGACCTTCACAACGAATCCGACTATCAGCAGGATGATGCCCAAAGTGATCATCTGTTCTCCCCTGAGCGGCAGTTGGGTACGGTCAAGCGACAATACCCCGAAGCGGGCTGTCGCGTACGCACGCGGCGCGACCTTGTCCGAATGCGAACACGCTGGCACCGTCGCATCGGAGTACTCGGAACTACACGTACGGTCAACCAGCTGGAGGTTTCATGAGATTCGCTCTGTTCGGACTGCTGCTTGCCGCGGTCGTGTTCGCGGTTTCCGGCGGTCATCTGCTGTTCCTACCACTCTTCTTCCTCTTGCCGCTCGGCGGCCTGTTCGGACACCGCCGCAGGTACGGTCGTCGCTGACGCCGCGAAGACGTGGGCCGTCATTAGCCTTCCACCACTGGCCTATCGGTGGCTGTCCCGCGAAGCCCGCCCTTCGCCTGATTCCTGACCCCGGAGCGGCGGCCGGTAGGCGGCTTGGGTCGCGCGGTTGAGGCGCGGTTCGTGTTGGGGCAGCCGGTCGGGGTCACCGACGCCGCGCACCCAGATCAGCTCGCCGGAGAACGGTCCGATCCCGGGCAGTCGTTGAAGGCTCTGCATCGCCGCCTCGGCACCCATCGCGCGCAACCGTGAGCGACCCAGCGCGCCGTTGAGTGCCGCCTCGGCGATGGTCCGCAGCCGGTCGACCTTCTCTACGGTCAGGCCTCGCTGAGGCGCGGTCAGGCTTATCAGCTGGTCGGGGCCCGGGAAGGCCCCGCGGCCGCCGATGTCGTCGGCCAGCCGCTCTCGGATGGCGGCTGCTTGGGTCATGCGGATGCGGTGGCCGATGATCGCCCATGCCGCCGCCTCATACGGGGTGTAGAACAGGACGGGCCTGAGGCCCGGGTAGCGGCGCTGCAGCGCGCTGACGACCGGATCATGCTTGCCGATCGCGCCGAACCCACTTCCGTCGACATCGAGACACAGGATTCGCTCGACGTCCTCACGTGCGCGTCCCGCGATCTCAATCGGGGTGTCTCGGAGCCGCCCGGTGACCGTTCTTTCGGTCTGACGCACCGACACCTCGGCGATACGCCAATCGTCATCGACAGCCCAGGCAAACTGCAGCTCGTCCCCTTGGCGGCTGGCGATGGTTCCGGGGAACCCTTCAGCGAAGCGTGCCGCCGCGGCGAGCGAGAACTCGCCGCGGGGTCGCAGAACGAAGCTCATCGCACTCAACCGTGGATGGTGATCGCGTAACCATCGAGATCTTCAAACACGAACGTTCGGCCAAACGGTCCATCGAACGGCTCGGTGAGGATCGTGATTCCGTGGTCGGCGAGGCGGTCGTGCAACGCCTGAGCGTCGTCTGCCTTGAGCCAGAGCGCGACCCCCAGCCCGCACGGCCCTGCGTCGAGGTCGGTGCCGGGGCTCGGCTCGCGGACGGCGAAGGTCGCCGGCTCGGTCAGAAACACGACTGCGCCGGGCGGCGCCTGGGGCGCGCGCCGCAGACCGAGCTGCTGCTCATAAAAGGCCGCGGCACGCTGGAGGTCTCGGACCTGCAGCGCGAGAAAGTCGGGGCCGGTAACGGTAGGCATCTGGTTCCCTTTCGTTCGTCAAGATCTTGACATGAGCCATCATGTCAAGATCTTGACGTGAGTCAAGTCGACATCAGCACCTCCGTGGGATACGCGCTCAAACGCACCACCACCGCGCTGCGCGCCAACATGGACGCCGCGCTTCGCCCGCTCGGACTCAGCGTCCCGCAATATGCGTGTCTCGAGCTCATGGCCGACCAACCCGGTCGCTCTAACGCCGAGCTCGCCCGTGGCGCGTTCGTTACCCGCCAGGCGATGCATCAGCTCCTCGACGGACTCCTCCAGACCGGGCTCGTCAAAAGCGCCGGTCAAGGACGCGCGCAGCGATTCACGCTCGCCCCCGAGGGACACAAGCCGCTGAAGGCCGCATCGGCAACCATCGCCCGTATTGAGGAACAGATGCTCTCAGGACTCAACGCCCAACGGCGCCAGCGACTACTCGACGACCTCGACATCTGCACCCAAGCACTCCTCACCAATCCAGGCGAGCAGAGATCAGCTGACCGGCCGTCGTCGCCGCGCAACCCCCCCGCTCCCCTTTCAAGCTCCGCGTGAGCACGATAGGCGTCACGGCGTCCCTCGCTTCTGTTCAGTCGCCCGTCTGGCTACGAGCACTCGGCTCGGCTTCGGGGGGTCGCCGACCCCCCGAAGCGGAGGATTCCCCACACATGCCGGCGAGGCGCCTGCCGGTGCACGGATGCGGCAGTCTTTGCCTAGCGGCTAGTTTCCGACCGGCCTTGACATCGACCGCGACCTCTTCCTCAGCCGGCGGCGACTGGTCCCGCAAAGCGCCTCTCGGTCCGTCCGCGGCCAGCTCCACGGCTGCGGATGGATCAGCGGGCTTGACGGACTGACAGATGGGCGCGAACGCGTTCGAGCGCTGGCGGTGGAAGGCCTGCGGACCAGAGCAGTAGCAGTGGGAGAGTGAGGCCGTCGAGCGGGACGCGTACGACCCCTGGTGGAGGCGTCGTCCCGACTGGCTCGAGGGCGATCGCTTGCAGGCGCCCGATCTCCGTCAATAGGGCAGGTCCGCCCGTGATCCGAGCCTCGACTGGCGTGACTGTCGCTCCGCCACGAACGCAATCGTCACCTCGATGGCCTGGTGGACCAACTGCTTCCGCCCAGATGCGAGCGTCCAGTCCGGCTGGTGCAGCACGCTTGCAAAGGACGAGGAGCAGCACTCTCGTTTGGAGATCCCGAGTGTTGCGCTTCGCGAGACGAGCGGTCGCACTCCAGATGAGATCGAGACGGCGTCTCGACTGGTGAGCAAGCTTGAAGGGAAGCTCTAACGCCACGCACTTTTGGGCCCGAGTGTCCGGGTTCAAGGCGCGTTACGCCAGCGCCGGTTTTGGCCGCCCTAGTACATACCCCCCTATAGATCCACCGCGACGTACTTGGTTTCCAGGTACTCGTCGATTCCCTCAAAGCCGCCCTCGCGCCCGAAGCCCGACTGCTTGACTCCTCCGAAGGGGGCGGCCGCGTTGGACACCACGCCCTGGTTGAGACCGACCATGCCCGACTCCAGGCGCTCGGCCACGCGCAGGCCACGGCGCAGGTTCTCGGTGTACATGTAGGCGACCAAGCCGAACTCGGTCCGGTTGGCCGCGTCGATGGCCTGCTCGTCGGTGGAGAAGGTGGCCACGGGGGCGACCGGGCCGAAGATCTCCTCCCGCAGCAGCCGGGCGTCGTCGGGGACCTCGGACAGCACCGTCGGCTCGTAGAAGTAGCCCGCTCCCTGTACCACGTGTCCGCCGGTGGCCAGCCGCGCGCCGCGCTGCACCGCGTCGTCGACCAGCTCGGCGACCTTCGAGCGTTGGTCGTCGTCGATCAGCGGTCCCACGTCGGTGTCATCGTCGGTGCCGCGCCCGACCGTCAGGGCATCCATGCGCTCGGTCAGCTTGTCGGTGAAGGCGTCGGCCACGGACTCGTGCACGTGGAAGCGGTTGGCCGCCGTGCACGCCTCGCCCACGTTGCGCATCTTGGCCAGCATCGCGCCCTCCACCGCGGCGTCGATGTCGGCGTCAGCGAAGACGAGAAACGGAGCGTTGCCTCCCAGCTCCATCGACACGCGCAGGATCTGCTCGGAGGCCTGCGCCATGAGCGTGCGCCCGACCTCGGTGGAGCCGGTGAAGGAGAGCTTGCGGGTCCGCGCGTCCTTGATCAGCGGCTCGATCACCGAGCCCGAAGATTTGGCGGTAAGCACATTGAGCACGCCACCGGGCAACCCCGCCTCCTGGAGGATCTGGGCCAGGGCGAGCATCGACAGCGGTGTCTGCTTGGCGGGCTTGATCACGATGGTGCATCCGGCGGCGATGGCCGGGCCGATCTTGCGGGTGCCCATGGCCATGGGGAAGTTCCACGGGGTCACGAATACGCACGGCCCCACCGGCTGGCGCATGGTGAGCACCCGTCCCTTGCCGGTCGCGTTGACCATGTAGCGGCCGTGGACGCGCACGGCCTCCTCGGAGAACCAGCGGAAGAACTCCCCGGCGTAGGTGATCTCCGCCCGGGACTCGGCCAGCGACTTGCCCATCTCCATGGTCATGAGCAGCGCAAGGTCATCGACGCGCTCGTTGATCAGCTCCCACGCCCGGCGCAGGATCTCGCCACGCTCGCGCGAGGGGTGCTCAGACCACTGCAACTGCTTGTCGGCGGCGGCCCCGAGCGCGGCCATGGCGTCCTGCGCCTGGCCGTCGGCCACCTCGATGAGCGTCCTGCCGGTGGCGGGGTCCTCCACCGGCAGCGTGCCGCCGCCCGTGGCGTCGCGCCACTCTCCGCCGATGAACAGCTGGGTGGGTACGGAGTCCAGCACGGCCTGCTCGGCCGAAGCGGTCACAGCCATCGGATGGTCCTTCCTAGTTGACGACGGTCTCGGTACCGAGTTCCTCGGAGATCGCGACATCGATGGAGTAATCGATGGGCAGCACGATCACCGAGGGCACCTGCAGGCTCATGGCCTGGCGCAGGTAGCCGGAGAAGTCGCCGACCGCCTCACACCGCCACGCGGCCATCCCGAAGGAGTCGGCGAGCTTGACGAAGTCCGGGTTCTGAAACTCGGTGCCGAAGTGGCGCCCGAACTTCTTGTCCTGCTTCCACACGATCGATCCGAACTGCCGGTTCTCCCACACGATGTTGACCACCGGCGTGCGCAAGCGCACCGCGGTCTCGAGCTCCTGGCAGTTCATGAGAAAACCACCGTCGCCGTTGACGGTGATCACGTTACGACCGGGATGCACGAGCTTGGCCGCGATCGCGCACGGGACCGCGAAGCCCATGCCGGCCAGCCCGTTGGCGATCATCACCGTGTTGGGCTCGTGGGCCGGGAACATGCGCCCGATCCACAGCTTGTGCAGGCCAACGTCGGAGATGAGGATGTCCTCGCGTCCCATGACCTGGCGGATCTCCCACAGGGCGCGTGGTGGTTGCATGGGGAAGTGATCGTCCTCGCGGGCCCCCTCGAAGCGACCCATGACGATGTCGCGCAGCCGCCGCGACTCGGGCGGCGTGTCGTTCCACGGCACGTCGCGGCACTCCTCGGCCAGGCGCGTGAGCACGTGGTAGATGTCCCCCACCAGCTCAGCCTCGGGCGTGTAGTACTCGTCGATCTCGGCGGCCACCGAGTCAACGACCACGATCTTCTTGTCGCGTTTGGCGTTCCAGTGCTCGGGGGCGTGCTCGACCAGGTCATAGCCCACGGCGATGATCACGTCCGCCTCCTCGAAGCCGGCCAGCGCGTAGTCGCGCGAGTGCAGCCCGACGGTGCCCAGCGCGAGCGGGTCGTCGGCGTCGAGCAGACCCTTGCCCATGAACGTGGAGGCCACCGTGATGCCCGTGGCGCGCGCGAACTCCCGCAGGGCCGGGGCCGCGCCGGCCCGCACCACACCGTTGCCGGCCAGGACCACGGGATTGAGCGCATTGCGGATCACGTCGGCGGCGCGCAGCAGGTCGCGTGCTCCGGGCTCGGGAGCCACCGGGCGCCGGCGGGGGAGCGGCTGGGCGTCCAGCTGGCGCGCCATGACGTCCTCGGGGAGCTCCAGGTGGGTGGCGCCGGGCTTCTCGGACTCGGCCACCTTGAACGCCTTGCGCACGACCTCGGGAATGATCTCGGGGCTGTTGACGCGCGCGTTCCACTTGGTCACGGGGCGCATGATCTCCACGATGTCGATGTACTGGTGGGACTCCTTATGCATGCGCTCGAGGTCGCCCTGGCCGGTGAGCGCGACCAGCGGCGCGCGGTCGAGATAAGCGTCGGCGACCGGCGTCAGGAGGTTGGTCGCGCCGGGGCCCAGTGTGCCCAGGCATACGCCCGCGCGGCCGGTCAGCCGGCCGTACATGTCGGCCATGTAGGCGCCTCCCTGCTCGTGGCGCACGGGCACGAAATTGACCGATGAACTGGCCAGGGACTCGTTGAGGTCGAGTGTCTCCTCACCGGGTATTCCGAAGACGTATTTGACCCCCTCGGACTCCAGGCACTCCACGAACACATCGGAGGCGCGACGCGACGTCATTGCTGCCAAGCTACCCGCAGAGCCATCTTTGACCCCACGCGTCCGCGCCGTCTCCCCATGCGCCCAACCTACCAGCGGGTCGGAGCCCGCCTCGCACTGCTGGTCGCGCTGGCGCTCTGCCCCGCAGCGGGTGGCGCCGCTGCGGCGGCCGACAGCACCCTGGTCATCAGAGGCGCGGGCGAGGGTCACGGCGTCGGTCTTAGCCAGCAGGGGGCGTTGGGCTTCGCCCAGCACGGATATGACTACCGCGCGATCCTGGCCCACTACTTCACGGGCGCGGCGCTGGGCCACGCGTCGCCGCGCCACGCGGTGCGCGTGCTCCTGCAGGCCAACGAGGCGCGCCTGAGCGTCAGCGGAGCGCGCCAGGTCAACTCTCGGGGCCTGCGGCCCACGGTGACCTACACGGCTACGCTCGCCGGGCGCCGGGTCATCCTGCGCATGCGCGGCCACCGCGTCGCGCGCGCCCTGGTGCTGCGCGTGCGCGGCGCACGCCTGCGGTTGGGCGGCAGGGCGCTCAACGGTCTGAGCTCGGCGCGCTACCGGGGCGTACTCGAGCTGCGTGCTGCGGTGCACGGCGGGCTGAACGCCATCGACGTGATCGCCGTGGACGACTACGTGCGCGGGGTGCTGGCCAACGAGGTCCCCGCCCAGTGGCCGGTGGCGGCCCTGCAGGCCAGGCCGTGGCCAGCCGCTCCTACGCGCTGACCAGCCACGCCGGATCTGCCTCGCACTTCGATCTCTACGCCGACACGCGCTCGCAGCTGTATCGCGGCGCGAGCCGCGAGAGCGCCGCCACCGACAGAGCGGTGAGGGTCACCGCCGGGCAGGTGCTGACCTACGCCGGGCAACCGGTGACGACCTACTTCTTCTCGAGCTCCGGGGGCCAGACCGAGAACTCGGAGAACTCCTTTGCGGGCACGCCGCCCCGGCCCTGGCTGCGCGGCGTCAGCGATCCCTTCGACGGCGGCCCACTGCACCGCTGTGGCCCGGTGCGCCTGAGCTTCGCGCAGGCCGCCGCGAAGCTGCGCGGGCTGGTGCGCGGCAACCTCGTCGGTATCGAGGTCACGCGGCGCGGGGTCTCCCCGCGCGTGGTCGATGCCCAGGTGCGGGGCTCAGAAGGCGCCACCGCGGTCAGCGGTCCGGACCTCGCCGCTCGCCTGGGGTTGCCCGACGCCTGGAACTACTTCAGCGTGGATGACGGCAGCGGCGAGCGACCCGAGCCCGACACGAGCGCCGCCCCGCCGTCCCCCTCACCGTTCCAGGCCCTGCCGGCCCCCAGCGGGGGCACGACGGGCGGCTGAGCCCGAGAGACGGCGCGATCTCAGCCCTGCCGGGGCCCCGGCAGGAGCACGGCGCGCGGCCCGCGGGCAGCTGGCAGCGCGGGCTAGCCCGTGTACAGGCGAGCCAGCGACTGGGCGACGCACACCGGCTTCTCCCCACCCTCCTGCTCGAAGGTGAGATCGGTGGTGATCTGCGCGCCACCGGGGATGTCGTCGACGGCCGCCAGGGTGGCGCGCATGCGGACGCGGCTGCCCACCGGCAGGGGGGCGGGGAAGCGCACCTTGTTCAGCCCGTAGTTCAGGCCGAAGGCGAAGCCCTCGAAGGAGAACATGGCGTAGGAGAAGCCCGGGGCCAGCGACAGCGTGTAGTAGCCGTGGGCGATCGTGCCTCCGAAGGGCGTCTCCTTGGCCCGCTCGGGATCCACGTGGATGAACTGATCGTCGCCGGTGACCTGCGCGAAGGTGTCGATGTCCTGCTGGGTGACGTCGTGCCAGTCGCTCACACCGAGCTCCTGACCCACGTGTCCCTTCACCTCTTCCAGACCGGTGAGGGTGAGCATGGTGCCGGCTCCTTTCGGGGGCTTGTGCAAAGAGGCGAAGCCTAGTGCGCACCCGGACTCTGCTCGCCGTAGGCTGGGCGCCATGTCCCGACCCCTGCTCGTCGCCGACGTGCCCTGGCTGCTCTACCGCGCCTTCTTCGCCCTGCCGCGCTCGATCCAGGGCCCAGACGGCGCCCCGGTCAACGCGCTGCTGGGCACGGTCAACGCGCTGCTGAGCGCCACGCAGGCCCGGCCTCCGCGTGCCGTGGTCGCCTGCCTGGGCGCCGAGGACGCCGTGTATCGCAAGGAGCTGTTTCCCGCCTACCACGCCCAGCGCCCGGCGATGCCCGACGAGCTCGCCGCGCAGTGGCGCCAGGCGCCGGCGCTGCTGCAGGCGCTGGGCTGGACGGTCAGCGAGTCCCACGAGCTCGAGGCCGACGACCTCATGTTCTCCTTCGCGTGCACGGAGGCCGAGGCGGGCGGTCGCGCCCTGCTGCTCACCGGCGACCGGGACATGTTCCAGGCGGTGGGCGAGCGCGTGGCCATCCTGGAGATGTCGGCCAAGGGGCCGCCCCGGGAGGTGGACCCCGCGGAGGTGCACCGCCGCTACGGCGTGGGACCCGCGGACGTGCCCGACTTCATCGCGCTGCGCGGTGACCCGTCGGACAACCTTCCCGGCGCTCCGGGGATCGGTGAGAAGACCGCGCGCGACCTGCTGCGGGCCCACGGATCGCTCGAGGGGGCCATCGCCGCGTCGGTGCGCGAGCGCCCGCGCGTGGGCGCCGCCCTGCGCGAGCACGCCGACCAGCTGCGCGACTTCCGGCGTATCGCCACCCTGGTCCGCGTGGACGTCGCCCGCCCGCCCGATCGCCCCACCGACTCGGTCACCGGAGCGCGGGTGGCCGGCGAGCTCGGCCTCGGGCGCCTGGCCGCCCGCCTGCTGCGTATGGCCGGCGCCCCGACCCCTACGGGGTGAACTTGACGGTGATCACGTCGCCGTCGGCCATCTCGTAGGAGCGCCCCTCCAGGCGCAGGGTCCCGCGCTCGCGCGCGCGGGCGTAGCCGCCGGCGTCGACGAGCGCCTGCCAGCCGATGACCTCCGCGCGCACGAACCCGCGCTGGATATCCGAGTGGATCTCACCGGCGGCGTGCCAGGCGCTGAGGCCTCGGCGCAGGTGCCAGGACTGCGCCGGCTTGGCCTCGCCGGCGGTGAAGAAGGCGATCAGCTCCAACAGCGCGAAGGCGCCGCGCACCACGCGCTGCAGACCCGATTCGCCGAGCGCAAGCTCGGCCCGCATGCTCGCCGCCTCCTCGTCGTCGTCGAGCTCGGCCAGGTCGGCCTCGATGCGCGAGGAGACGGCCACCGCCTGCGCGCCATGGGCAGCGGCGTGCTCGGCCACGGCGGGCGGGACCGCGTCGTCGCCCTCGTCCACGTTGGCCACCAGGAGCACAGGCTTGGCGGTCAGCGACCCGAGATCGCGCAGGGCGTTCAGAGCATCCGCCGGCGGCGGCACGGTGCGCGCCGCCCGGCCGCCCTGCAGCGCGCCGATCACCTCGCGCAGCCAGGCCTCCTCGGCGATCGCGCTGCGCTCCCCGCCGCGAGCCGTGCGCACCACGCGCTCCAGACGCCGCTCGGCCTGCTCGAGATCAGCGAGGATCAGCTCGGTCTCGATGGTCTCGATGTCGGCGAGGGGGTCCACGCGGCCGTCGGGGTGCACGACGCTGTCGTCGTGGTGGGCGCGGACCACGTGCACGAGCGCGTCCGTCTCGCGAATGTTGGCCAGGAAGCGGTTGCCCAGACCCTCGCCCTGGTGGGCCCCGGCGACCAGACCCGCGATGTCGTGGAAGTCGACGGTGTCGTGCACGAGCTCAGAAGCACCCACCGTGTGGGCCACCGCCTCCAGGCGGGGGTCGATCACCGGCACCACGGCCACGTTGGGCTCGATCGTGGTGAACGGGTAGTTGGCCGCCTGCACGCCGGCGCGCGTGAGCGCATTGAACAGCGACGACTTGCCCGCGTTGGGCATGCCCACGATCCCGATGCGCATGCTCACCGGCGCGTTCCCGACGCCGCCACGGCGCTGCCCAGCAGCGCCCCGGCGAGCAGGTCGGACGGATAGTGCACACCGAGGTACAGCCGCGACGCCGAGAGCGCGACGGCCAGCGCGTACAGGGGCCCCGCGGGGAGGCCCAGGCGCGAGTAGGCCAGCGCCCCCGCAAAGCCCGAGGCGGCGTGGGCGCTGGGAAAGCTCAGCTGGGTCGGCGTGCGCACCAGCGCGGGCAGGCCCGCGAGCACCGGGCGGCGGCGGCGCACGACGAGCTTGAGCGCCGTGTTGGTTGCGTTGGCGGCGGCCACGCAGGCGACGGCCCGGCGCCAGTGGCGCCGTCGCAAGGGGTCGAGCAGGGCCCCCGCCGCGCCTACGGCCAGCCACACCGCGGCGTGCTCGCCCAGCGCCGAGAAGGCGGCCACCCCGCGCTCGGCCGAGGGGGTATGACCCCGGGTGCGCGCCGCGCGCAGCAGGCGCCGGTCCAGCGGCTCGGAGGCGCTCACGCGGGCAGGCGCCGCGCCGCGGCTAGCTGCGGCCGAAGCCGACGCGCTGCTCGTCGATCTCCGCGCGCACGTAGACGACCTGGGCCAGATCCAGGCGTACCGGTCCGTCCTCGCTGGTCAGCTCGTGCCAGCCGCTGGCGCCCAGCGCGTCGTGCAGGCTGGTCAGCTGCTCGTCGGTGACCCGCAGGGACAGCACCTGCCCACCCTGAAAGCCGACGCTCACGCGCCGCACGTCTGAAGTCATCAGTGATGGACCTCCTCGCCCACCGCGGCGGGCTGGACGATTTCGGTGAGCACCCCACCCGAGCTCTCGGGGTGCAGAAAGGCCACGCGCGAGCGGCGGATCCCCATCCGCGGTTGCTCGTCGATCAGGCGCGTGCCCGCCTCGCGCAGGTCGGCCAGCACGGCATCGATGTCGGCCACCTGGTAGGCGACATGGTGCAGTCCCGGACCACGCTTGGCCAAGAAACGCCCCACCGGCGTGTCCTCGCCGAGCGGGGCCAGCAGCTCGATGTGGTTCTCGCCCACGTCGAGCAGCACCGCCTCGACGCCCTGCTCGGGCACCACCTCGCGGTGGGAGACGGGCATCTGCAGGCCGTCGCGCCACAGCGTGAGCGCAGAGTCGACGTCGGGCACGGCGACGCCGATGTGGTCTATGCGGCGCAGCACGGTGGCGCAGTCTACCGGCGCCCCGGGCACAGCCCGCCCAAGGCCCGGGAGCGGACCGGCGACCCCCCTCAGATCGGGCGCAGCGCGCCTGTCCACAAGGCTATTCGGGAGGCGCCGAGGCGGCCGCCACGCGCAGGCCGATCCCCGCGGTGCGCTCCAGCCGCGGCACTCCGGCCATGATGCGGTCGATGGCCTCACGACCGAGGACCTCGTGCTCGAGCAGCTCGCCGGCCAGGGCGTCCAGGTAGGGGCGGTGGGAGGAGATCAGGCGCGTGGCGGCCCGGCCCGCCTGATTGGTGAGATCCTGGCGCTCCTCGTCGCGGATGCGCAGGGTGCTCTCGGCCAGGCGCACGTCGCCGTCGGGCGTGCGCCCCACGCTCGCCGTGCCCATCGCGTAGTCGTGGACCATGGCCTGGGAGATCTCGGCCACGCGCGTGAGGTCATCCGAGGCGCCGGTGGTGATGGCCCCGAACACCAGCTGCTCGGCCACGCGGCCGCCCAGGAGGACCGTCATGTAGTCGAGCAGCTCCTCGCGCGTCTTCAGATAGCGGTCCTCGGCGGGCAGGTTGAGCGTGTAGCCCAGCGCCCGCCCGCGCGGAACGATGGAGATCTTGTGCACGCGGTCGACCGAGGGCAGCAGCTCGCCGCACAGGGCGTGACCGGCCTCGTGGAAGGCGACCACGCGCTTCTCGTGCTCGTTGAGCACCCGGCGCGACTGCACCCCGGCGATCACCCGCTCGATCGCCCCGTCGAAGTCGATGGGCTCGATGCTCGTGCCCCTGCGCCGAGCGGCGAAGATGGCCGCCTCGTTACAGATGTTGGCCAGGTCGGCGCCCGTGAGCCCGCTCGTCTGCTGGGCGACCAGATCGAGGTCCACCCCGGCCAGCGGCTTGTTGCGGGTGTGCACGCCCAGGATGCCGGTGCGCCCGCGCACGTCCGGGGGCGCCACGAACACCTGGCGGTCAAAGCGCCCGGGACGCAGCAGCGCGGGATCGAGCTTCTCCAGCAGGTTGGAGGCGGCGATGACCACCACGCGTCCGCTGGTGGCAAAGCCGTCCATCTCCACCAGCAGTTGGTTGAGCGTCTGGTCCTTCTCGCCGGAGATGTCCATGCCCCGGCGACCGCCCACCGCGTCGAGCTCGTCGATGAAGATGATCGCCGGCTCGTGCTTGCGCGCGATGGCGAACAGGCGCCGGATGCGCGCGGCCCCCAGCCCGGCGAACATCTCCACGAAGGAGGCCGCCGACTGCGCGAAGAAGCGCGCACCGGACTCGTGGGCCACGGCCTTGGCCAGCAGCGTCTTGCCCGTGCCGGGCGGTCCGTGCAGCAGGATCCCCTTGGGCACCTGGGCGCCCAGCTTGCGAAACTCGCGCGGGTCGCGCAGGAACTCCACGATCTCCTGCAGCTCGGCCTTGGCGTCGTCGGCTCCGGCGATGTCCGCCCAGCCCACCGACATGTCCGAAGCCGGCTTGATCTGCTGCGGCTTGACCCGCGGCATGACCTTCAGGGTGCGCCACATCAAGAAGATGAGCGCCACGAAGAAGAACAGCGTGGCCACCCCGGTCCACTGGTAGGCGAACTCCTGGATGGACTGGGTGATCGAGGCGGCGAGCATCATCGTGGCCCCTCCTTATCGGCAGCGATCCCGTCGAGCACGACCACCCAACGCAAGTCGGGACACGCCGCCGCCGCGGCGGGGCCCGGGCTCATCCCAGCACCCGCCCCAGCAGGTCTGAGAAGAACCGCGTGGCGTAGGCCAGGTCGCGCACGTCGATGCGCTCGTCGGCGCCGTGCACCAGCGGCTCGCGCACCGCCAGCGTCATGTGGCGGTGGGGAAAGAAGCCGTAGGCCTCGCACTCCGGGAAGGCAGCGCGAAAGGTGCGCGAGTCGGTGAAACCGGGCAGCACCGAGGGCACGCACAGCGCGCCCGGCTCGTTCTCGCTCACCCAGGCGCGGATGTGATCGGCCAGATGCGAGGCAAAGGGCGAGCGGTTGCCCACCACCTGCTCGGTGAAGCGCAGCTCGTAGCCGTCGGGGCCGAGCACCTCGCGGATGCGCTCCAGCGCCTGGGCCTCACCCATTCCCGGTGGGATCCGGCAGTCGACCTGCAGGCGCGCGACGGCCGGGATCACATTGATCTTCTCCGAGGCCCAGATGCGTGTCGGGGCCAGGCTGACGCCCAGCATGGGCTCGAGCATGACCGCCAGCGTGGGCTCGCGCGCGCACACGTGCTCCAGGGCCGCCACGGGATCCTCGTCGGGCGACTCGCCGATAGAGGCCAGCAGCGCGCGCGGCTCCTCGGTGACGTCGAGCGAGGGCTGGCGCTCGCGCATGCGCGCGAGCAGGGGGGCCATGCGCAGCAGCGCGTTGTCGCCCATGCGGGGCATGGAAGCGTGCCCGGCACGGCCCGCGGTGGTCAGCTCGAAGCGAAACACCCCCTTCTCGGCGCACCCCAGCCCGTAGAGGACCTGCTCGCCGTACTCAAGACGCCAGCCGCCGCCCTCGTTGATCAGCCCGTCGCAGCGCACGCGCTCGGGGTGGGTGTCGGTCAGCCACATGGCCCCCTCGCCGCCGCCGCGCTCCTCATCGACGGTGCACACCACCAGCAGCTCGCCGCGCGCCGGGCGCCAGCCGCGCCGGGCCAGCGAGCAGGCGGCCGCCACCTCTGCCGCCGTCTGGCTCTTCATGTCCAGCGCCCCACGCCCCCAGATGCACCCGTCGGCCTCATCGCCCGACCACGGGTCGTGGGTCCAGGCGCTCGGATCGGCGAGCACGGTGTCCACGTGGGAGAGCAGGCACAGCGTCGGACCCTCGTGCTCTGAGCGCAGGCGAGCCACCAGGTTGGGGCGCTCGGGGGTGCGCCCCAGCAGCTCGCACTCAAAGCCGGCCGCGCTCAGGTGGGCGGCCAGGACCTCCTGGGCGGGGCGCTCGCGGCCCGGCGGGTTGACGGTGTCCAGCCGGATGAGCCTCTGCAGCAGCTGCACCGCCTCGCGCGGCGCGGGGTCAGCGTCCGCCTGGATCGTCTCACGCTGGACCTCCTCGCCCGCGCCCGGCGAGCTCATCCCGAGGAGGGGAGGGCCGCGCTCTGAGCGTCCAGGGAGCCGTCGCGCACGTCGGGGCCCTCGGTGCCGGCGGACAGGGGACTGGCGGGTGAGCGACGCGCGGCGGCGATCTCCGCCTCGCCCACGCTGAGCGGGTGATGGCAGGCGGCCAGGTGCCCGCGGGCGTACTCGGTCAGCTGGGGCTCGACGGTGCGGCACACCTCGGTCGCGCGCGGGCAGCGGGTGTGAAAGCGACAGCCCGGCGGGGGCGAGATGGGGTTCGGTGGCTCACCCTGGACGACCGCGCGCTCGCGCGCCCGGTTCTCGCGCGGGTCAGGGATGGGAATCGCGCTGAGCAGGGCGCGGGTGTAGGGGTGGATGGGCTTGTCGTAGAGCTCCTCGGCCGGGGACAGCTCCACCAGCTTGCCCAGGTACATGACCGCTATGCGGTCGGACACGTGGCGCACGACCGACAGGTCGTGGGCCACGAACACGTAGCTGAGGCCGAGCTCGTCCTGCAGCTCCTCGAGCAGGTTGATGACCTGAGCCTGGATGGAGACGTCCAGGGCCGATACCGGCTCGTCGAGCATGATCAGGCGCGGGTTCACGGCCAGTGCGCGCGCGATGCCGATGCGCTGGCGCTGACCCCCGGAGAACTCGTGCGGGAAGCGGTTGAGGTGCTCGGGGTTCAGGCCCACGCGGGCCAGCAGCTCGCGCGAGCGCCGCGGCACCTCGTTCTGGGCTGCGCCGACCAGGCGCAGGGGGGTGGACATGATCTGGCCCACGCGCTTGCGCGGGTTCAGCGAGGCCTGCGGGTCCTGAAAGACCATCTGCATCTGCTTGCGCACGGGCACCATCTGGGCACGCTTGGCGCTGGTGATGTCCTCCCCGCGAAAGCGCAGGGAGCCGCCGGTGGGATCGACCAGGCGCATCAGGGCGCGGATGAGCGTCGTCTTGCCACAGCCCGACTCGCCCACGATGCCCAGGGTCTCCCCCTCGCCCAGCGCGAAGCTCACGTCAGAGACGGCGTGCACCTCGCCGATCTTGCGGTCCACGAGCAGGCCCGACTTGATGGGAAAGTGAACCTCCAGGTGCTCGGCCTCCAGCAGGGCGCCGGCACCCTCGAGCGGAGCCTGTCGAACCGCGCGGGCGCCCGCGTCGACGTCGCTCACGCGCTCAGCGCCCCATCGGCCATCAGCCCCACGCGCCCCTCGACCAGCCGTCGCGTGCGCTTGTCCTCGGGCTCGAGCCAGCAGCGATCGGAGTGACCGGGGGCCTCGGGCAGGCGCCCGACGAGCGCGGGAACCTCACCGCAGCGCCCGAAGGCGTGCGGGCAGCGCGGGCGAAAGTGACAACCCACGGGCGCGTTCAGGAGCGAGGGAGGCAGGCCGGCGATGGCCGGCAGGCGCCGGCCCCGGTCCTGGTCGACGCGCGTGATCGACCCGAGCAGGCCCCAGGTGTAGGGGTGCTGGGAGTCATAGAAGAGCTCATCCAGGGTGCCCTGCTCGACCACGCGCCCGGAGTACATGACCAGGATACGATCGGCGATGTCGGCGACCACCCCGAGGTCGTGGGTGACCAGGACGATCCCCGCCGAGGTCTCGGCCTTCAGGCGCTTGATCTCGTCGAGGATCTGCGCCTGGATGGTCACGTCCAGGGCGGTGGTGGGCTCGTCGGCGATGAGCAGCGCCGGCGAGCAGGACAGAGCCATGGCGATCATCACCCGCTGGCGCATGCCGCCGGAGAACTCGTGCGGGTAGGAGCGCGCGCGGTCACGCGCGCGCGGGATTCCCACCCGCTCCATCAGCTCCACGGCCCGGTCCATGGCCGCCTGCTGGGAGATCTCGTCGTCGTGGGCGCGGATCTGCTCGACGATCTGATCGCCGATGCGATAGACGGGGTCAAGCGAGCTCATGGGATCCTGAAAGACCATCGCGATCTCGGCGCCGCGGATGCGGCGCAACTGCTCATTGGACGCCCCGATCAGCTCCTGCCCGTGGATGTGCGCGGTGCCCTGAAAGCTCGCGTTGGGCGAACGCGTGAGGCCGAGCAGGGTCATGGCGGTGACCGACTTGCCCGACCCCGACTCGCCCACGATGGCCACCACCTCGCCCTCGGCGACCGAGAAGGAGACCCCATCGACGGCCTGCACCACGCCCTCCTCGGTGCGAAAGGCCACCCGCAGGTCGCTGACCTGCAAGAGGGGCGCGCCACTCCTCACAGGCGGATGCGCGGGTCAAGGGCCGCGTAGGCCACGTCGGCCAGCGCGCTGAGCACGACCACGAAGAAGGCGGTGAGCATGACGATGACCAGGATCGGAGGGATGTCCAGGCGCCCGATCGAATCCGCCGCGTACTGACCGACGCCGTGCAGGTTGAAGATCTCCTCGGTGAGCAGCGCTCCCCCGCCGAACAGCGCGGCCAGGTCCAGGCCGAACAGTGAGACGATCGGGATCAGGCTGTTGCGCAGCACGTGGCGAACCATGACCTGGCGCTCGCTCAGCCCCTTGGCCCGCGCGGTGCGCACGAAATCGTCGTTGACCGTGTCCAGGATGTTGGAGCGCAGCACGCGCGAGTAGATGCCCACGTACAGGACGGCGAGGGAGACCCAGGGCATGAGCAGGTGGTAGAACCAGCCCAGCGGGTCCTGCAGGAGATGCACGTAGCCCCCGGTGGGAAACAGCTTGGCCTTGAAGCCCAGGTAGTAGCCCATCACCGCGGCCAGGAAGAACACGGGCATCGACACGCCGAACATGGCCAGCCCGGTCAGGGCCCGGTCGGCAAAGCGCCCGGCGCGCACCGCGCTGATCACCCCCACGAGGATGGCCACGGCCAGGAACAGGACGCCGGCGCCCAGGGCGAGCGAGATGGTCACGGGCAGGTCACGGGCGATCTCAGTCTCCACGTTCTGCTGCTGGCTGTAGGAGATCACGCTGCCGTTGAGGACCTTCTCCATGGTCTTGACGTACTGGACGTAGATCGGCTTGTCAAAGCCCCACGTCTTGCGGATGTCGATCACGTTCTGGGGGGTGGCCAGCTTGCCGGCCAGGCGCAGCGCCGGATCCCCGTTGGGGATGGCCTGAAAGATGAGGAACGTGAGCACCGAGATGGCCGCGAGCACGGCCACGGCGGACACTGTGCGCCGCACCACGAAGCGCGCCATCAGTGCTCGATGCGGATCCGTGACCGCGGGTCGAGGGCGTCGCGCACGCCGTCGCCGAACACGTTGACGGCGAGCACGGCGAACACGAGCATGAATCCGGGCACCAGGGTGGTGTGGATCGCTCCCGGGATGAAGCGGATGCCGTCGCTGATCATCGTCCCCCACGACGGGTTGGGTGCCTGCACCCCCGCGCCGAGAAAGGAGAGCGAGGCCTCCAGGATCACCGAGTTGGCCAGCATCAGGGGCAGCAGCACGATGATCGTGGAGGCCAGGTTGGGCAGGACCTCACCGAACATGATGCGCCCGTGACCGAGCCCCTGGGCGCGCGCGGCGTCGATGAACTCCTTCTCGCGCAGGCCGAGGACCTGCCCGCGGATGGGCCGGGCCACGTAGGGGATGTAGACCACCCCCACGATCACCGCCGGCACCAGCAGCGAGTTGCCCTGGAGCTTGAAGAGCCCGAGGTCCAGGCCGCCCACCGCCAGCACCACGCCCAGCGCGACTCCCAGCAGCAGCGCGGGGTAAGCCCAGATGACGTCCATGACGCGCGAGATCACGCCGTCCACCGCCCCGCGGAAGTAGCCGGACAGCACGCCGAGGCCCACGCCCAGCAGCGTGGTGATGATCGTCGCCACCACCCCGATGAACAGCGAGTTGCGCCCTCCGTAGAGCAGGCGCACGGCGATGTCGCGGCCGTTCTGGTCCGAGCCCAGCAAGAAGCGCGAGTGCCACGTGGGCCCGATCGGGATGCCGCCCACCGAAACCACGTCGGTCTGCTTGCCGCCCACGCTGATGGTGTCGGTGATGTGGTTGTCGTTGGGCCCGGTGTGGGCGACGTCGTGCGAGTACACCGGCGCGAGCAGGCAGATGAGCACGATGATCAGAAAAAGGACGCCGAAGGCCAGCGCCACCCGATTGCGCCGCAGTCGACGCCTGGCGAGCTGGTAGGGCCCGACCCCGGGGGGCGCGTCGCCCTCGGCGTCCCCGCCGCGCAGTTCGAGCGGCACGTCGGACGAGAACTGGGTGCCCGTCAGCGCGGGATCGGCAGCCATCGGTCGCACAGGTTACGCCCGGGGAGGCTCAGAGCACCTCCCCGGGCGTCCCACAGAGCCCTACTTCACCTGGACGGTCGTCCAATCGTTGCCGTACAGCGGGTGGAACACGGTCGCGCCGAACTTGATCCGGGTGGAGAAGAACTTCGGTGCCTTCTCCGCTCCGAACACGGCGACGTAGGCCTTCTGGGCCACGTACTGGTCCAGCGCCGACCAGCGGCCGGCCACCGAGGCCAGCTGGGTGGTCGGGACCTTGTTCAGCACCTTGAGCTCGCTCTGGATGTGCGGATCGTTGACCAGAGAGAAGTTCTGGTTGTTCTGGGGCTGGATCGCCGTGCCGTCCATGAGCAGGTAGAAGTCCGACGGGTTGGGGAAATCCTGATTCCAGTCGGCGAAGCCGGTCTGGGCCTTGGTGGTGGCGTTGCCGATGGTCGTGAAGTACGTGGCGTCGGCGATGATCTTCTCGGTCGCCTTGAAGCCGATCTGGTTGAGCACGTTGGTGTAGTAGTCGATGTACTCCTTGCGCGGGCTGCGTGTCTGACCCCACACGGTGATCGGGGTTCCCGCCATGCCCGACTGCTGGACCATGGCCTTGGCCTTGGCCAGGTTGGGGGCGCTCTTGGGGTCCCCATACGGGCACGGTGCCGTGGGATGGCCGATGATGCCGGTGGGCAGGAAGTAGCAGTCCTCGGCGATGTTGCCGCCGGCCAGGCGCGACAGGGCACGGCGGTCAAGCGCCAGGTTGACCGCCTCACGGGCCGCCTGGTTGCTGAAGGGCTTGATCTTCGTGTTGAGGAAGAAGTAGTAGGTCGACACCGTCGGCATCTTGGCGAAGCGACCCGCGGCCTGGGACTGGATCTGCGGTGCGAGCGAGGGTGGCAGCTGGTCGGCCCAGTCGAAGATGTCGGCCGTGTTGTTGAGCACGTCCTGGCCCTCGGTCTGGGTGTTGGAGATGATCTTGACGTTCACGTCCACGTGCCCGGCCGGGATCCCCGGGATGGCGTCCTTCGCCCAGTTGGGGTTGCGCATGACCGAGTAGGACTGGTTGGGAACCACGTTCTTGATCTCGTACGGGCCCACGCCGGGGGGGGGTTTGTTGGACTGGTTGCTCACCGGAGTACTGGCCGGCACCAGACCGGCGGCCGGGAAGGCGAGCACGTTGAGGAAGGCGCCGTAGGGCGCGAGGAGCTTGATCTTGATCTTGCCGGTGGCGTCGTCGGCGACGATGCCCGAGATCGCCGGAGCCTTGCCGCTGTCGAATTCCTTGGCGCCGACGATGTTGCCCACGAAGAAGGACTTGCCGCCCCAGTTGGCCTTGATCGAGCGCTGGATGGTCGACTTGAAGTCGCTGGCCTTGACCGGCGAGCCGTCGGAGTAGACCAGGCCCTTGCGCATCGTGAAGCTGTAGGTCTTGCCGTTGGGGGAGACCTTGCCCACGTTGGTGGCCAGGCCTGGGATGACCTTGCCGCCCGCAGTGCCGTTGGCGTGGGCGTAGGTGACCAGGCCGGTGTAGGAGATCCAGTCGGCGTTGGCCGACTGGGTCGTGTAGCCCTGTCCCGGGTCCAGGAAGTCGGGGGCGGTGCCCTGCAGCACGGTGATCGTGTTGCCGCTGCTCGGGGCGATCGGCGCGGCGGCCGACGACTTGGACGAGCCACTCGGCGAGCTGCTGCTGCTGCTGCTCGAGGAGCTGCCGCAGGCGCTGAGCGTGGCCGCCAGCGCGAGAGTGAGCACGGGGGCGCTCAGCCTGGACAGAGATCTATGCACGGGGGGGCTCCTTGGGAGGGTGTCAGCAACGTGGTGCGCAATCTAGACCGCGCGATGCGGCGAGAATCTAGCGTTTACTTCGTCTTAACGTTGGCACCTCCTGCTGCGCGAGCCGTTGGCTCGCTATCGCCGGGTCGCACACGCGGGGGGCGGCGCCCAGCACAACTCGCAGCGGCGGCGGCCCGCAGGGGCCCCACGGCGGCGGCGGCGCGATACTTCAGGACCGGTGGACAGCCTCTTCGATCCCGACAGCGCCGCAGGGCGGACGGGCGGATCCCAGCGCACAGGCGGGGCAGACCCGGGTCCCGGACGTCGCCACGTTGAGCGCGACGCGGGGACCCCGCTGGCCGCGCGCATGCGCCCGGCGTCGCTTGAGGACTTCGTCGGACAGGAGCACCTGTTGGCGCCGGGAGGCGGGCTGCGCACCGCCGTGGAGCACGGACTGCCCCACTCGATGGTCCTCCACGGCCCCCCGGGCACCGGCAAGACGACCCTGGCCCGGATCGTGGCCGAGCAGGCCAACGCCGCCTTCGAGGAGCTCAGCGCCGTGCAGGCCGGGAGGGCCGAGGTGCGCGCGGTCATCGAGCGCGCCCGCCACCGCCGGGCGGTCGACGGGGGCGCGACCGTGTTCTTCCTCGACGAGATCCACCGCTTCAATCGTGCTCAGCAGGACGCGCTGCTACCCGCCGTCGAGGAGGGCCTGATCACGTTGATCGGCGCGACCACGGAGAACCCGGCCTTCGAGGTCAACGCGGCGCTGCTCTCGCGCATGTGCGTCTATGCGCTCAGGGCGTTGGACGCCGCCGACGTCGAGCGGGTGCTCACCCGCGCGCTGGCCGATGGGGGCCTGGACGACGTGCCGATCGCCGACGGCGTGCTCGGCTTCCTGGCGCTGCGGGCCGAGGGCGACGCGCGCGCGGCGCTGAACGCGCTCGAGCTGGCCACCGTGACCGCCGCCGAGCGCGGTGAGGGCGTCAGCGTGGCGCGGGCCGAGGACGCGCTGCAGCAGCGCGCCGTGCTCTACGACCGCGCCGGCGACCGTCACTACGACTACGCCTCGGCCTGGATCAAGGCGACCCGCGGCTCTGATCCCGATGCCTCCCTGTACTACCTGGCGGTCATGCTCGAGGGTGGCGAGGACCCGCGCTTCATCGCCCGGCGCATGGTCATCCTGGCCTCCGAGGACATCGGCAACGCCGACCCCCACGCGCTCTCGGTGGCCGTGGCCGCGGCGCACGCCGTCGAGCTCGTGGGCCTGCCCGAGGGGCGCTTCGCGCTGGCCCAGGCCGCCGTCTTCCTGGCCCTGGCGCCCAAGTCCGACGCGTCTGGACGCGCCCTCGGTCGGGCCACCGCACACATCCGCGAGCACGGTGCCCAGATGCCCCCGGCGGCGCTGCGCTCGGGACCCCGACCCGGTCAGGACGTGGGGGGCTATGACAACCCCCACCGCCACGGCGGGCACGTGAGCAGCCAGCACCTGCTCCCCGAGGGAGTCGGCGCGGAGCCGTTCTTCCAACCCGACGAGGCTGAGGCGCAGCTGGCCGCGCGGCTGGCCGAGATTCGCCGCGCCCGGGGGATGCTCTAGGCCGCGCGCGCCGAGGAGACCAAGCGCAGGCGCCCGGGCAGCAACGGGAGCAGGATGCGGCGGGCGTACTCGGCGCCCCCGCGCAGCGCAAGCTCGCGCGCGGGATCCCAGCCCAGGCGGTACTGGCGGCGCAGGTCGCGCGGCAGCAGGCCCACGATGTTGAAGTTGACCAGCTCGAGCAGCGGGCGCAGGGGGAGGGGCACCGGCGGGCGCAGGACGATCTGCTTGGCCAGCTCGCGCGTCTCGTCGGACACGTACAGGTCGCCGCCGACGAGCATGTCGTGCATGTAGGTGTCGAAGGCGCCCACCGTGGCCGGCATCTGCTTCCAGCTCAGTCCGAACAGGCGACCGACCTGACGGTAGTCCTGCCAGTAGTTCTCGCGCTCGTGCGGGCGCAGAGGGCGCACGTAGCGCTCATAGACGACCAGAGCCGAGTCGACCAGGCAGGCCAAGATCCACATGAGCAGGACCGGATCGTCAGCGGCGTACGGGGTGCCCGCCGGAAAGCGGCCAACCGGCTCGGTCAGTTCCCCGCGTACGCGGCGGTGCATGGCCCGCACGCGCCGCGTGGCCCGGTCGGCGCTCTGGCGCGAGCCGAAGGCGATGGTGTCCATCACCTGGGCGGTGCGGTTGAGGCGCTCGTAGGGCGCGTCGAGCGCGCCGGTATGGGCGAAGAAGCCGGCGAAGGCCACCGGGTGAGTGGCCTGCATGAGCAGGGCGCGCGCACCCGAAATCGCCACCACCTGCTCGCGGTGGATCACCCGCAGCATGTCGTCGTCGGTGAAGTAGCCGGGCTCGCTCATCGTCTTCGCACAGCCTAGGCAGGGGGCAGGGGCGGCCAAGCGCCGGCCGGTGAGTCGGCCAGCCTCAACGAGTTGTGGAGGATATACCCCACAGGATGTCTCGGTAAGCCGCGCGGCCGACCGCGGTTCATCTACCCTGAGAGGCATGCCCGCCCAGGCCTACGCCGGCAAGGAGTGCGTCTGTCAGCTGCGTCGCGACATCTGCGACCAGTCCTGCGTGCAGGGGATGCTCGAGACCCCCTTCTACATCGCCTGCCTGAACGTGCGCGGCCGGCCGTGCCTGGTGGTGGGAGGGGGCGAAGTCGCCCTGGAGAAGGTCGAGGGCCTGCTCGCCTGCGACGCGCGCGTGGTCGTCGTGGCGCCCGAGCTGCAGGTTGGCCTGCGCGGTTACGCGGCCGAGGGCTCGATCCAGTGGCGCCAGCGGGACTGGCTGGCCGGCGACCTGGAGGGCATGTTCATGGCCATCGCGGCCACCGACGACAGCGAGGTCAACATCGCCGTGTATGAGCACGCCGAGCGGCGGGCCATGCTCGTGAACGTGGTCGACGTGCCCCCGCTGTGCAACTTCATCCTGCCGGCGATCGTGCGCACCGGTCCGCTGGCCATCGCCATCTCCACCGCAGGCTCCTCGCCGGCCCTGGCCAAGCGCATGAAGCGGGAGATCGCCGAGGGCTTCGGCGAGCCCTACGCGCGGCTGGCGGTGCTGCTCAACGAGGTCCGCGGCTGGGCCAAGGGAACCCTGCCCACCTACCAGCATCGCAAGGTCTTCTTCGAGTCGATCGTAAACGGCGACCCCGACCCGATCGGGCTGCTGCGCCGGGGCGACGAGTCAGCGGTGCGTGACCTGATCGCGGCGGCGCAGGCGTCGGCCTCGCCATGTCTGACCTGACCCACCTGGACGGCGAGGGGCGCGCGCGCATGGTCGACGTGGCCGCCAAGCAGGTCACCGAGCGAGAGGCCGTCGCGCGGGCGCGGGTCGTCATGTCCCCGGCCACCGCGGCGCTCGTGCAGGACGGCGATGCGCCCAAGGGCGATGTGCTGGGCGCAGCCCGCCTGGCCGGGATCGGTGCGGCCAAGCGCACCGCGGAGCTGATCCCGCTGTGTCACACGCTGGCGTTGACCTTCGTCGGCGTCGACGCCGAGGTGGACGTCCCGGCGGGGGTCGTGACGCTTACCGCCAGCGCCCGCGCCACCGACCGCACCGGCGTGGAGATGGAGGCGCTGACCGCCGTCACCGTCGCGGCCCTGACCGTGTACGACATGACCAAGGGTGTGCAGCGCGGCGTGAGCATCGAGCAGGTGGTGCTCCTGTCCAAGACCGGCGGCCGCGCGCCCTGGCACCGCGAGGCGCCCTAGTGGTCTGCGAGGAGGCGCCCGGGCGGTCCACCCCGAGCGTGGCGGTGCTGGTGGTGTCGGGCGCCGTGGCCGGCGGACGTGCGCAGGACTCGGTGGGACCGCTGCTGCGCGATCTGATCGAGCAGGCCGGCATGACGTCCGCGGGCGTCGACGCCGTGGCCGACGATCGGGAGGCGATCGCAGCTCGCCTGCGCGCGCACGTGCGCGATCGCGTGGGCGTGGTGCTCACCGCCGGAGGCACCGGGCTGACCCCCGACGACGTCACCCCCGAGGCCACCCGGGCGGTGCTGGAGCGCGAGGCCCCGGGCTTCGCCGAGGCCCTGCGCGCCGAGTCACTGCGCCACACCCCGATGGGGCTGCTCACCCGCGGGGTGGCCGGCACGTCCGAGCAGACGCTGATCGTCAATCTCCCGGGCAGCCCACGCGCGGTGGCACAGCTCTTTGCCGTGCTCTCCCCGGTCCTCGCCCACGCCGTGGAGACCCTGCGCAGCCCCGGCGGCAGTCGCGCCCTGCACGCGCGGAGCCCTGAGCCACGTTGAGCGCGGTGGAGCTGCGCGGTCTGTGGCGCAACTACGGTGAGCGCAGCGCCCTGAGCGACGTGTCGCTCAGTCTGCCCCGCGGACGCACGCTGGTCGTCTTCGGTCCCAACGGGGCGGGCAAGTCGACGCTCCTGCGCGTCCTGGCCACGCTCCTGCGCCCGCACGCCGGTGCGGTGCGCGTGCTCGGCTCAGAGCTGCCGTACGACGGATGGGCCGTGCGTGCGCGCATCGGTCTGCTCAGCCACGATCCCCTGCTCTACCGCGACCTGAGCGCACGCGAGAACCTGCGCTACCACGCGCGCCTGCACGCGGTGGCCGCCGAGCGCATCGACCAGCTGCTCGCCCAGGTGCAGATGAGCGCCCGGGCGGACGAGCCGGTGCGTACCCTCTCGCGCGGCATGGTCCAGCGCGTGGCCATCTGCCGCGCGGTGCTGCACGACCCCGAGCTGCTGCTCCTCGACGAGCCGCGGGCCAACCTGGACCCGGGTGGCGCCGCGCTGGTGGAGGGGCTCATCGGAGCCTCCTCCGGTCGCACCCGAGTGCTCACCAGCCACGATCCGAGCGGCGGCCTGGCCGAGGCCGATCTGGCCTTGGGACTGCTGGGTGGCCGCCCTGCCCTGCTCGCCGACGCGGACGCCGTGGACCCAGCCACGGTGGCCACCCTGTACCGGTGAGCGCTCCGGCGCGTACCCCGCCCGCGGGCGCTGAGCAGACCTCGGCGCCCGAGCCCGCACGGCCCGGCGCGGAGCGCGGCTCGGGTCCGAGCTTTGCGGACACCGTGGGGGCCCTGCTGCGCAAGGAGCTGCGCGTGGAGCTGCGCACTCTGGAGTCGGTGCCCGGCATGTCGCTGTTCGCGGTGACCACCTTCGTCGTCTTTCACTTCGCGCTCAACCGGGCCAGCGCCGAGGGCGACCTGGCCGCCGGAATCCTGTGGGTGACCCTGCTCTTCGCCGCCATGCTGGCGGTCAACCGTCTGTTCGTGGCCGACCAGGAGCAGGGCGGCTTCGACGCCTTCCTGCTTGCCCCTGTCGATCGCAGCGCCCTGCTCGTGGCCAAGGCGATCGCCCTGACGCTGTACCTGCTCGCGCTCGAGCTCGTGGCCGTACCCGCCTTTGCCCTGCTGCTCCTCAGACCCCCCCTGGGGCCCGCGCTGCCCGGGCTGATCGCGGTCCTCGCGCTGGCCGATGTGGGCGTCGCCGTGGTCGGGACCCTGGTGGCCGCCATGGCCGTGCGCACGCGCGCACGCGACCTGATCGGCCCGCTGCTCGCTCTGCCCCTGCTCGTACCCCTGGTCATCGCCGCCGCGCGAGCGACCTCACCGCTGCTCGCCGGCGCCGGCCACGGGGCTTCCGCGCCGCGCTGGCTGGCCACCCTGGGGCTCTATGATCTCATGTTCGGGCTAGTCGCCTACGCCGTGTTCGACTTCCTCCTGGAGGACTAGATGCACCACCTCGCGGTCGCGGCCCTCGGGCCTGCTCCCAGCGCGCCGTCTGACCTCCGCGTCCTTCCCGCGGGGAGCTGACGTGTACGGGAAGGGACTGCGAGCGCTGAGCGCCGCCACCGTGGTCGCCCTCGTCGGCGCGCTGGTCATGGTGTTCTTCTACGCGCCGGTCGAGGCCGACCAGGGCTTCGTGCAGAAGATCTTCTACATCCACGTGCCCATGGCCATCGTGGCTCTGGGCGCCTTCGTGCTCGGGGCCGCCATGGCCATCGCTCACCTGCGCAGCGGCGACCGTCGCTGGGACATGCGCTCCTACGTGGCCATCCACCTCGGGCTCATCTTCGGCGTGGGCACCCTGATCACGGGCTCGATCTGGGCCCGCGCCGCCTGGGGTCACTGGTGGCTGTGGGACGAGCCGACCCTAGTTTCCTTTCTCATCGTCTTCCTGCTCTACGCGACCTACCAGCCGCTGCGCTTCTCCATCGAGGATCCCGAGCGCCAGGCGCGGTACGCATCGGTGTTCGCCATCACCGCGGGCGCGTTCGTGCCCCTGAACTTCATCGCCGTACGCCTGGCCCAGGCCTACACGCATCCGCGCGTGCTGGGCAACACCTCCAGCCTGCCCGCCAGCATGGCGCTGACCTTCTACGTGGCCCTGGCCGCTGTGGCGCTGCTCTTCGTCACCCTGTGGAAATACGAGATGGCCTCCAAGCACGCACGCTCCCAGCTGCGTGTGCTGCGCCGTCGTCTGAGTGGCGATGGGGACTCGCCCCTACCCCCCGCCGGGCGCAGCGCGGCGCCCCAGCTCGTGGTCAGCGCGATGAGCGCAGCGCCGTCACCGCAGGTCCACCGAAGCCGACCGGGCCGCTGAATGCCCGCGCTGCCGCTGCACCAGGCGGGGCCCTACGTGGCCGCGGCCTACATCGTCTTCCTCGCCCTGGTGCTCATCTACGTGGCCATCATGGCCGCGCGCCTGAGCGCCATCGAACGCGAGCTGGGTGAGCTGGTCGACCTGGGTGCGACCGCGCCGCCCACAGAGCCCGTTCCGAGCGCGTGGAGGTGAGCGCATGAGCGAGTTGCTGCTGCTGGGCATCTCGCACAAGACGGCGCCCGTGGCGCGCCGTGAACGCCTGGCCTTCACCGAGCGTCAGGCGCTTGACTTCTCCGCGCAGGCGACCCTGTGCCCCGAGGTGCGCGAGGCGGTGACCATCTCGACCTGCAACCGCACCGAGGTGTACCTGGTGGCCAGCGAGCCGGTCGGAGCCGAGACCGCGGTGCTGGGCATGCTCGCGCGCCGGGCCGACATCCGGCCCACCGAGTTGGCCGAGATCATCTACTGCCCGCGCAACTGCGACGCCGCGCGCCACCTCTACCGGGTCACCGCGGGCCTGGAGTCGATGATCCTGGGCGAGGCCGAGATCCAGGGCCAGGTCAAGCGGGCCTACGACAGTGCCCTGGAGGCCGGGGTGACCGGGCCGCTCACCAACCGCCTGTTCGGCGCCGCGCTGACCACGGGCAAGCGCGTACGCGCCCAGACGGGCGTCGGGCGCAGGCGCATCAGCATCCCCTCGGTGGCCGTGGACCTGGCCCGCGAGGTGCTCGGCGACCTGAGCGACCGCCACGTGGTCATCATCGGCGCCGGGGAGACGAGCGAGCTGACCGCGCGCGCGCTCGCTGACCAGGGCGTGAGCACGGTGTTCGTGGCCAACCGCCACGCCGATCGCGCCCTCAGCCTGGCCCAGCGCTTCCGGGGTGGCGTGGTCTCCCTGGACGACCTGCCCGCTCAGCTGGGCCAGGCCGACATCGTGCTCTCCTCGACCTCCTCGCCCCACCCGATAGTGGAAGCCCAGGAGCTCGCCCTGGTCATGAACGAGCGCGGCGGGCGCCCGCTGCTGCTGATCGATATCGCCGTGCCCCGCGACGTGCAGTCGGCGTGCGGAGAGTTGCCCGGCGTCACCCTCTATGACATCGACGACCTGCAGGCCACGGTGGCGCGCAACCTGGGCATGCGCGCCGACCAGCTGCCGGTGGCCGACGCGATCGTCGAGGAGGAGATCCAGCGCTTCGCGCGCTGGATGGGCCAGCTGGACACCCTGCCCACGGTGGCCGCCCTGCGCGAGCGCGGAAGCACGCTGGTCGATCAGGTCCTGGCCGAGAACGCAGGGCGCTGGGAGTCCGCCTCGCCACGCGACCTGGCCCGCGTGGAGGCGGTGGCGCGAGCGGTGATGCAGCGCCTGCTGCACGAGCCGACCATTCGCCTGCGCGGCCTCAGCCAGGAGCGCAGCCACGCGAGCCTGGCCCTGGTGCGTGAGCTGTTCGCGCTCGCCGACGAGGATGAGCAGCGTGGCCCACGGGACGTACGGGAGGCGCGCGACGCCGGCGAAGCGTCGCGGCCGCTCGAGGCCCCGCGGCCGATCGAGGTGGCGCGCGACCCCGAGGCCCCGCGGCCGTTCGACGCCCCGCGGGAGGACGGCCCCGGCACCGTGCATCCGCTGCCCGCACGCGCCCGCGTGCGGCGCGGGCACGCCTGACCCTCAGTTTCGTGGCGCACCTGCGCCTGGGGACGCGCGGCAGCGCGCTGGCGCGCGCGCAGGCCGGGCAGGTCGCCGTGCTGCTCGAGCAGCGCCTGCCGGGCACCAGGGTGGAGGTCTGTCCGATAACGGTCAGTGGGGACCGGTCCGCCGGCCCTTCTGCCACGGCTCTGCCCCCGGGGGCTCCCGCCGATAAGGCGCGCTGGGTTGACGCGATCGAGGACGCGCTCACCGCCGGCGAGGTGGACCTCGCGGTGCACTCGGCCAAGGACGTCCCCACCGACCTCGCCCCCGGCCTCGCCCTGCACGGGGCGCCCCCGCGCGAGGACCCGCGCGACGTCCTGTGCGGGGCGCCGCGCCTCGACGCGCTGAGCCGCGGCGCGCGCGTGGGCACCAACAGCGTGCGCCGGGCGGCCCAGATCCTGGCTGTACGCGAGGATCTGCAGGTGCGCCCGCTGCGTGGCAACGTGGACACCCGCCTGCGCCGCCTGCGCGAGGAGGGCTATGAGGCGATCGTGATTGCCCTGGCCGGGTTGCGGCGCCTGGGCCTGGAGGCCCAGGGCAACGCCCCCCTGGACGAGGAGCGCTTCGTGCCCTCGGCCGGGCAGGGGGTGCTTGCCCTGCAGGGCCGCATCGGCGACGAGCGCGCAGCGCACGCCGTCGCGGCCGTCAGCGACGCGGACACCGTCGCGGCGCTGAGCGCCGAACGGGCGTTGGTGAGAGCGCTGGATGCCTCGTGCCACACCCCGGTGGGCGCGCTCGCCCGGCCCGTCGCCGCCGCAGGGCTCCCTGGAGGGCGGGGGGATTCCGCGACCCTGACCCTGAGCGCGTTCGTGGGCCTGCCCGACGGATCGGCTTGGACGACCGACCGGCTGAGCGGCCCGATCGAGCAACCCGAGTTGCTGGGTCGCCGCGTGGCCGAGCGGCTGCTGAGCGCCGGAGCCGGCGAGCTGCTGAGCCGGGCCCTGGAGATGGCCCCCGCCGATGCCTGAACCGGGACGCGTGTCACTGGTCGGCGCCGGGCCCGGCGATCCCGGCCTGCTCACCGTCCGGGCCCTGGAGCTGATCGGCGCCGCCGACGTGATCCTCTACGACCGGCTGATTCCCGCGACGGCGCTCGACGGCGCGCGCGCCGACACCGAGCTTCTGTTCGTGGGCAAGGAGGGCGGCGGCGCCTCGGTCCCCCAGGAGGAGACCGAGGCCCTGATGGTCGCGCGTGCTCGGGCCGGTGAGAACGTGGTGCGCCTGAAGGGCGGGGACCCGTTCGTGTTCGGGCGGGGCGGCGAGGAGGCCCGCGTGCTGCGCGACCACGGCATCCCCTACGAGGTGGTCCCGGGCATCACCTCCGGGATCGCCGCCCCGGCCTACGCCGGGATCCCCGTGACCCACCGCGACCACGCCAGCGCCGTGGCGCTGCTCACCGGACACACCCAGGCAGAGGGCAGCGAGGGCGACGCTGCGGCCACGCTCGACTGGGCCGCGCTGGCCGCCTTCCCCGGCACTCTGGTCTTCTACATGGGCGTGCGCCAGCTGGCCCACATCGCCGAGCACCTGATCGCCTTCGGGCGCTCCCCGCAGGAGCCGGCGGCTGTCGTCCAGCGGGGCACCCTGGCCGATCAACGCACCGTGTCGGGCACGCTGGCCACCATCGCCGCCGAGGCCCAGCGAGCAGAAGTGCGCCCCCCATCGATCACCGTGGTGGGGTCCGTGGCCGCTCTGGCCGCAGAGTTGGCGTGGACGCCCGAGCGGCCCCTGAGCGGACGCACGGTGGCCGTGACCCGCGCACGGGCGCAGGCCAGCGCCCTGGCCGGTCGCCTGCGCGAGCTCGGGGCCCGCGTGGTCGAGGCGCCCGTCATACGCCAGCGTTCCCTGACGGCCACGGTGCCCGACCTCGACGCGTTCGACCTGCTCTGCCTCACCAGCCCGCTGGGGGTCCACGAGCTGTTCGCGCGCCTGGACGCGGAGGGACGCGATGCCCGCGCCCTGGCCGGGGTGCGCGTCGCCGCGATCGGGCCCGGCACCGCCCGGGCCCTGGCCGAGCATGGCGTGCGCGCCGACGTGGTGCCCGAGCGCTTCGTGGCCGAGGGCCTGGTGGAGGCGCTCGCCGGCGTGCCCATTGGGCGCGTGCTGATCGCGCGGGCCCGCGAAGCACGCGAGGTACTGCCCGACGCGCTGCGCGCCCGCGGGGCGCAGGTCGACGTGCTCGCGCTGTACGAAACGGTGGCCGAGGCGCTCGACGACGACACCTTGAGAGCGACCCAGGGCGCCGACTACGTCACCTTCACCTCCTCCTCCACGGTGCGCTTCCTCCTGGAGGCCGCGGGGAGCGCAGCCGCGCTATCGCCGTCCACGCGCCTGGTCTCCATCGGACCGGTGACCAGCGAGGCGCTGCGCGACGCCCGACTGAGCGCGCACGTCGAGGCGGCCCAGCCCGACATCGACGGGCTGGTCGCCGCCCTGGTGGCCGACGCGCAGCGCGGGGTGTGAGTGAGCGCCCCCGTCGTCACCTTTCTGAGCGACTACGGCTACGGCGATGAGTTTGCGGGTGTCTGCCGCGGCGTGCTGGCCAGCCGCTGCCCACAGGCGCGGATCATCGACATGACCCACGGGGTCCCCCGCCACGACGTGCGCGCGGGGGCGCTGATGCTGCGCAGCGCGCTGGCCTTCATGCCGGCGGGAATACACCTGGCCGTGGTCGATCCCACCGTGGGCGCCACGGGCGAGGGCGCCCGGCGCGCCGTCGCCGTCCTGGTCGCGGAGCAGGACCGTGTGCTCGTCGGCCCCGACAACGGGTTGCTCGCGCTCGCGCTCGTGCGCTTCGGGGGGCCGATCGAAGCGGTCGACGTCGGGCGCTCCCCCTACCGCCTGGAGCCGTTGTCGGCGACCTTCCACGGACGCGACATCTTCGCTCCGGTGGCCGCGGCGTTGGCCGGCGGCGCTCCCCTGGCCGACGTCGGTGAGCCCATGCCCGTGGAGGACCTGCGCGGCCTGGAGCTGCCCGAGGCGCACCTGGGGCCCGACGGCCTGCTCGTTCACGCGCTGACCCTTGACCGCTTCGGCAACGTGATCCTCGACGCCGAGCATCACCAACTGTCCGCGGCCGACCTGCGGCTCGGGTCAACGCTGAGCGTCAGGGCGGCGGGGCGCGAGCACCCGGCTCGCTACGCCGGAACCTTTGCCGACGTGCCGCCCGGCGGTCTGCTCCTCTACGAGGACGCGCAGCGCATGGCGGCCTTGGCGGTCAACCGCGGCTCGGCGGCCGAGACGCTCGGGGTGGCCCGCGACGATGCGCTGCTGCTACGCCCGCGATGAGTCTGGGGACCCCGCGCCTGCATCTGCGGCGCACCGACTCCACCAACGAGCGGGCGCGGGCCCTGGCCCGCGGGGGCGCCCCGCACGGCACGCTGGTGACCGCCGCCGAGCAGACGGCCGGACGGGGACGCCAGGGCCGCAGCTGGAGCGCGCCGCCAGGACGAGCCCTGCTCATGACCCTCATCCTGCGCGAGCCCCCCGCGATGTTGCCGCTCCTGGCCGCCGTCGCGGTGTGCGAGGCCGTGGACGGCGCCCTGGCCGCCGCGGCCAGCGGCGAGGTGCCTGACGCGGACCGCCCGGAGGCGTCCGGCGGCGCCCCGCCGGGGCGGGCACGCATCAAGTGGCCCAACGACATCGTGCTCGAGGCACACAAGGTGGCGGGCATTCTGGCCGAGGGACGCCTGCAGGAGGGCTGGGCGATCCTCGGCGTGGGGCTGAACGTCGCCGTGCGCGGCGGCGACCTGCCACCAGAGCTGCGTGGCCGGGCGGCCACCCTGGGATTGGAGCCCGAGGCGGTGGAGCCCGTGCTCACGTTGGTGCTCAGCGCGCTTGACGCGCGCCTGGGCACTGCGGCCGCTGAGATCCTCACGGCGTGGCGCGCCCGTGACGCACTCCTCGGGCGCGAGGTTCGCTGGGGCTCCGGTCACGGTGTCGCCGCGGGGGTGGACGGCGGTGGACGCCTGGTCGTCACGCTGGCCGACGGAGGTCGCACCACGCTTGACTCCGGCGAGGTGCACCTGCTCGCCCCGACGCCGGAGATCGACTAGACCGGCAGGCCACAGACCGCTCAGTCGTCCTTGCGCGGTGACCTGCGGATCTGCCGCTCGAGGGTATGCAGAAGCGTCCTGGCGTGCCTTGAGCGTCGGTAGCTCTCCGCGGCCAGCCTGCGGGCTGGCGCGCTCGGCGGGCCCCGCAGCCGAGGACCCGGGAAAGATGGAGGGCTTGGTGGCGGTCATGCTCAGGGACGCACGCTGGGACGCGTGGTTCACCCAGGCCAGGTAGGCACGGCCGGCCAGTTCGCTGGAGCGCAGCGCGTAGCCCACGCCGGCGCCAATCGCCTGCCGTGGGGGAGTGCCGTGCGGGAGGTGCAGGTGGTCGTCGCCAAAGAACGGGAGGTAGTGGGGACCAATGACCTCGGTGGAAAAACCAGCGCGGACTGCCTCCAGGCGATAGCGCCACGCCGGGTGGGCGTGCTCGTTCCCCTCGAACTCCCTGACGTCTCTGGTGTGGACGCCCGGGTCGAAGTAATGCATCCCGGTGGGGTCGCGCAGCGTTCTGAGCGTCTCGTTCACCACGAGCAGCTTTCCGCCGGGCCGCAGAACGCGGTAGATCTCCTGCAGCGTGCGCCTCAGACCCTGCAGATCGTTGTGGTGCAGGACCTGACAACAGAAGACATAGTCCAGGCTCCTGGAGGCCAGCGGGATGTCGTGCATCGAGCCGAGTACCCGCTCGAAGTAGACCTCGCAATCCTCGAGAAAGTAGTCCGCGGTGTGGAGGCCCTGAAGCTCCACCGTCGCGATGTCCAGCGCTATGGCGCTCAGTCCGTGCTGGGCGAACGTGTTGGTGGCCCAGCAGCTCTGGGCGCCGAGGTCGAGCAGGTACTCCCCGGGCTGAAAAGGGATAGTCAGAAACAGTTGGTTCAGTGAACGAGCCTGGGCGTACCAGTAGCCGTTCTCAACGTAGGGAAGCTGCTTGATCAGCTCCGGACCCCAGCCGTCATGGCGCATCAGCGCAGCGAAACGCTCAAGACCAGAGGCTTCCGCTTGGAGCTCGGGGGGCGGCTCGAACAGGAGCTCAGGAACACCACGGTGCACGCGGAAGGCGCGCCCGCAGCGCCCACAGGTCAGGTCGGCCTCGCGTACCTCACGGTGATCGCGCCGATCAACGCGCAATCGCAGCTTTCCGTTCGCGTGGCACGCGGGGCAGCGCAGCGCGCTCGCGAATGCCTCCTTCACCGTCCTTAGCCTAGTGCCGCTGACACAACTGACAGGCGCAGCTCGGCCGACGACATCCAGAGTCCCCCCGGCTGAGCCCTACCCTGATCTGATGCTCGTCGAGCCCGAGCCCGAGCCCGAGCACCAGCCCGAGTACGAGCCCCAGCCCCTGGAGCTGATCCTGGCGCGCAACCTGGCGCGCAACCTCTCCACTCCGGCCTACCTCGTCGACGACGATGGCGTGCTCGTCTACTACAACGAGGCGGCCGAGCGCCTGCTGGGCCGGCCGTTCGCGGAGATCGGTGAGCTGCGTGAGCGCATCTGGGAGGAGATCGGCCCGTTTGACCGCGACGGCGAGCGCGTTCCCATCGAGCAGCTCCCCCTCACCCAGGCGCTGCGCAGTGGATGCCCCGCGCACGCCAGTCTGCGCATCCACACGTTCGCCGGCGTCGCCCACGACATCGAGGTCAGCGCGCTGCCGATCGTGACCGCCCACGGCCCGCGCGGGGCGCTGGCCTTCTTCTGGTCAGAGCGCGACGCCGGCGCCTGAGAGGCGCCGCGCCCGCTCAGCCGCTCGCGGTCCCCGCCGACGCGCCTGCGCCTGCGGAGGACTGGGCCGCGGGGGAGTGGGCGGACCTGGGGCCCTTGCGCCGCCGGCGGTTGGGGCGCATGCGCCGCTTGGGAAAGTTGCGCAGCAGCTCGCGGGCCAGGGCCGGCGGCTTGCGCGCCATGCGCGTGCGGGCTCCCCGCAGCACCTCCTCGGCCTCGGGTGCGTGCGCCAACGCAGCCGCCAGCAGCGCGGCGGCGAGCCGACGATCCTGCTTGCGCGAGGCATGCACGAGTCGGCGCGCGTTGCGCGCGTGCGCGCCGCCCGCTGAGTTGACCAGCAGTCCCAGTAGTCGCTTGGTCTCCGGCCAGCGCTGCACGGCGTACTCCTCGTGGACCTCGCGCGTGTACTCGGCCAGGCGCCAGATCCAGGCGTTGGCCTGGTCACGGCGACCGATGCGCCGCTCGGCCAGGGCCCGCAGCATGATTTTGGCTCCCTCGCGACGATCCTCGCGCGACCAGGTCCCGACGATATCGATGGCCGTGTCGAAGGCGTCCGCGTCGCGCGCCGCTGCGATGTCGGTTAGCGCGCGCAAACGCAGCTGGGCGTTCTTGTTGCGCTGCACGGCGGTGATGAGAAAGCGGCTCTTGAGCTCACCCGTGCGGTCGAAGTGCAGCATCGCCCGCGCCCGGCGCCAGCCACTGGGGGCCACGCGCGCTCCGGCGAGCGCCGCCCACACGTGCTGCTCGCCGTAGTCGAGGTTCTCCACCGCGATACGCCACAGCTCACGCTCGAAGACAGCGAACCGCCGCTCCTCGTCGGCGCACACGGGAAGCACCCGCCGCTCCACGCGTACGCGGCGACCGCGTCCGCGTCGCACCGGGCCGACCACGATGGCCCCGCCGCGGTAGACGTCGCGGTCGAGCAGCGAGTGCAGCGTGACCACCGGGTCGTCGTGCTTGGTGGCCGGGTGCACGAAGTCCACCACCAGCCCCGCCTCCTTGCCGGGATGGCGGCGGGTGACGCGGCCCACGCGCTGCTGGTAGATCCTCTTCGAGGCGGTGGGAGCGAGGTGCACGCACACGGTGGCGCGGGGCGAGTTCCACCCCTCGGCCAGCAGCTGAGCGTTGATGAGCACGTCGATCTCACCGCGCTCGTAGCGGGCCAGGATCAGGGCCAGCTCGCGCTTGTGCGTCTCACCCGAGACGGCCTTGGCCTTCAGGCCGGCGGCGACGAAGGACGCCTCGAGGTTGTAGGCGTGACGCACGCCGGCGGCATAGACCACTCCGGGCACCCCGTTGAAGCGACTGCGGTACAGGTCGGCTACGGCGGTGTTGAACGGGTGCTGGTCGAGCAGCTCGGCCAGCATCTCCTGATCGAACTCGGTGTCCACCTCACCCCGGCGCAGGGGCACCTTGGCGATGGTGCGCACCCCGGGACCCGGGGGGATGCGCACGCAGCGCAGCGGCGCGATGACCCCGCGCCGGGCCGCCTGCGCGAGGTCAAAGCGCGACGTCTGGGTGGGAAACAGGTCGGTGACGTGGCGCGCGATGAGCGCACCGGTGGCCGTCATGCCGATGAACACGGGGCCGGTCCACTCGCGGATCGCGGCGCTGGTCTTCTCTCCCAGCGCGGTGTGCGCCTCGTCGCAGATGACGATCGTGTAGGCGCTCGAGATCTTGCCGGCGTTGCGCACGAACCACTGGTACGTCTCCACCGTCACGGGACCGTTGGCGGCGTCCTCGCCCTTGAGCAGAGGTCGGCTGATGCGCGGCGCGTAGCCGCGATCTGTGAGCTCGCCGTTGAACTGGTCGACCAGGTTGCGCCGGTGGGTGAGGATCAGGACCCCACCGGTGTGTGAGGCCTCCACGAAACCCAACGCGGCCACCGTCTTGCCGGCCCCGGTGGCGTGCTCGAACCAGAAGCGCTTGGCGGCGTTGGGATCCTCGGGCTGCTCGTCGAGCTGGCCGTCGTCGAGGTCCTCGTCGGACCAGTCGCGCGGCTCCTCGTCGGGCTCCTCGTCCTCGGGCTCCTCCTCGTCGACGATCTCGTCGTCTTCCTCGTCCTCATCCTCCTCGTCTTCGAGCTCGTCCTCGTCCAGGTCAGGGGCGGCGCGCTGCACGGGACCGAGCTCCTCGTCCTCGTCCTCCTCCTCGTCCTCGTAGTCCTCCTCGTCCTCCTCGTCCTCGGCGGGCGCCATCGGCGGCGGCTCCGCCGCCGGCGCGGCCGAGGAGCCCTCGGGGCCGAGGATCGCCGCGGAGGCCAGGAGCTCGGGTGAGGCGACGGTGCCCGACTGCCCGTTGGCGCGACCGTTCGCGCTGCTGCGCAGGGCCTCGGCGAGCAGGGCGGTGAGCGTGCCCGACAGCGCGTCGACCTGGTGGGCGGAGAGGGTGGTTCCGTCCACGAGCTTGGGCTCGTCGTCGGAGAGCACGCGCTCCAGCCCCAGCAGCAGTGAGAACTCGCGGCGCCACGCCGTGGAGGGTTGTCTGCGGCCCGCTCCGATCTCGGCCAGGGCGGCGTCGAGCGCCCGCCGGCGCGGCGTGCCGGGCGCCAGGGCGCTGGCCGCCTCCTCGCCCTCGTGCACGAAGGGCTCGCGCACGAACTCCTCCGCGCGCGCAATGGACGCGGACTCTGGAATCGGCGTGACCGCGGGGGCCACTGAGATGGACTCGGCCATGGAGGCTCTACTTCGAGACGGAGTCGCCGCCGTTTAGCATGGCGGGACTCAGAACGCCGGTACTGAAAGGGATGCTGCCAGCGGCTTGCCTGCCACCGCCGACTGGGACTTCCCCGAAGGATACAACACGCCCCCGGGGTCCCCTCCTCACCTTGCGTCCCGTCGCCTTCGGCCCGAGCGGCATGTGCCAACCTTGTGCGGTGACGGCGCGTCGGCGCATACTGGCCGCCCTGGGCCTGGTCGCGCTTGCCGCGGTGGTGGTCATCGGGCTCGGCCAGGCGCGTCGCGCAGGGGTCGCGAGCTCGGCCGCGCCGACTCCTGCGGCGGTCACGGTCCAGCTGAGAGGCTCTCCGCCACCGTTGGCGGCCCTCCACGCCCAGGCTGATGCCCTGCTGGGCGGCGACACCAGGACGGTTCGAGCGCGCCTGGCGAGCCTGCGCGGCTACCCGGTGGTCGTCAACAAGTGGGGCTCGTGGTGCCCGCCGTGCGTGCGCGAGTTCCCGACCTTCCAGGCGGCCTCGGCGGCGCTGGGACGCCGGATCGCCTTTCTGGGGATCGACTCGGTCGACCCGCGCCCGGGCGCCGTGGCCTTCTTGCGAGGGCATCCAGTCAGCTATCCCAGCTACGTCGATGCCGACGGCACGCTGGGGACCACGCTGACCCACTCGACCGCGGCTCCGGTCACCGTCTTCTATGACCGCCGTGGGCGCGAGGCGTTCATCCATCAGGGTCCCTACCTGAACACCGCCGAGCTCGAGCGCGACATCAGCCGCTACGTGCCTTGAGCAGCATGCCCGAGGTACGGGTTGACCCGCTCAGCGGGCACCGCACGATCGTCGCGGCGCGGCGAGCGACGCGTCCGGGCGGACAACTGAGCGCCAGTGTCCCGGAGCCGATCGACGTCGCCACCGATCCCTTCGCCGAAGGCCATGAGGATCAGACGCCACCCGAGCTCTGCGCGGTGCGTCCGCACGGCCCTCCCAACGGCCCGGGCTGGACCGTGCGCGTGGTGCCCAACCTGTATCCCGCGCTGTCGCCCGACAGCCCCCAGCCCACCGCGCAGGCCCGGCCGGAGCTGTTCCACGCTGTGGCCGCCACGGGCAGCCATGAGGTGATCATCAATGCACCTCAGAGCGTCATGTCCCTGGCCGCGCTGTCGGCCACCCAGACGCAGACGGCCATCGAGATGTGGCGCGAGCGGGTCCGCACCCACGCCGCCAGCGCCTACACGCAGCTGATCGTCAACGAGCGTCGCGAGGCCGGCGCGTCCCTGCCACACACCCACGCCCAGCTCTACGCGCTGGACTTCGTACCGGGTGAGGTGGCACGCGAGCGCGAGCGCTTCCAGGCCTACGCCGTGCAGACCATGGGGCGCAACCTGCTCGAGGACGTGATCGCCGAAGAGGTCCGTCTGCGCGAGCGCCTCGTGGCTCACGACGAGCAGGCGGTGCTCGTCGCCCCCTATGCCTCCCGGCTGCCCTATCAGCTCATGCTCGTTCCGCGGGCCCCCCGTGCC